>Ga0187862_10000070_pt1 | contig 106528 bp, 80 predicted proteins | sample June2016WEW_10_1_FD_133003 | JGI IMG/M metagenome (GOLD analysis project Ga0187862, IMG submission 133003) | Peatland microbial communities from SPRUCE experiment site at the Marcell Experimental Forest, Minnesota, USA - June2016WEW_10_150 | ecosystem: Environmental > Terrestrial > Soil >... | reverse complement strand
TTCGAACGTCACCAAGCAGTATCCGACGCCGCGCGGGCCGCTGAGGGTGCTCTCGGGGGTGTCGCTGGGGTTGAACCGCGGCGAAGCGGCGGCCATCATGGGGCCATCGGGCTCGGGCAAGAGCACGTTGCTCTACATCGCCGGAGCGCTGGAACCGCCCACTGCCGGCACGGTGACGCTGGACGGCGTCAATCCTTACACCGTTCCGGAAAAGGAACTGGCGGCGTTTCGCAACCACTCCATCGGTTTCGTCTTCCAGGACCACTGCCTGCTGCCGCAGTGCTCGGTTCTGGAAAACGTGCTGGTTCCGACGTTGGTGGCGAAAGATCGCGCCGGCTATCCGGCGCGCGCGCGGGAACTGCTTCGCCAAGTGGGGCTCGAAGACCGGCTGGATCACCGTCCCGCGGAGCTCTCGGGCGGCGAGAAGCAGCGCGTCGCACTGGCGCGGTCCCTCATCCTGCGGCCGAGCCTGCTGCTGTGCGACGAGCCGACCGGCAACCTGGATGAAGCCTCGGCGGAAATGGTGGCGGCCCTTCTGCTGGAACTGCACGCGCGGCAGGAGACCATCCTGATCGTGGTGACTCACAACCCCGCGCTGGCCACGCGATTTCCCAAGCGGTACGAGTTGCGTCATGCGAACCTACACCCTGCTGGCGCGTAATCTCGCGTGGTACTGGCGCACGAACGCAGCGGTGCTGCTGGGGGTGGCCACAGCCACGGGAGTGCTTGGCGGCGCGGCCCTGGTGGGCGAATCGGTGCGCGCCTCCTTGCGCGACCTGGTCCTGGAGCGGCTGGGCAACACCGATTCCGTCGTCACCCGCAACGGTTTCTTCCGCGAGGAACTGGCGGCGGCGTTCCAGCCCGCCGCGCCGGTCATCGCCATGGAGGGAGTGGTGGAGCACGAGGCCAGCGGCAAGCGGGCTGCGGGCGTGCAGGTGTACGGCGTGGACGAGCGCCAGGTCCTCCTCACCACCGCTCTCGCGCGAGAACTCGGCGCCAAGCCCGGGGACGAAATCCTGCTCCGCATTCCGAAGCCTTCGGCAATTCCACTCGAAACGCTGCATGGCCGGAAGGACGACGTCGGCAGGACCATCCGGCTCACCGTGGGGCAGACCGTAGACCCGCGCCACGAGTTCTCGCTGCGGGCGCAGCAAGGCGACGTCCGCGCCGTGTATGTGCCGCTGGCGCGCCTGCAGCGGGACCTGAATCAGCCGGGAAAAGTCAACACGATCCTGGTAGAGCGGGCTTCGAGAACGGCCTCGCTGGAGCGGCTCCTGAAGGAGCGCTACACTTTGGCCGACGTTGGGCTGCGGACGCGCACACTCGAAAAACCTGGCTGTCTTTCACTCGAAAGCGACAGCGCGCTGATCGGCGACGCAGTGGCCGAAGCGGCCTTCTCCGCCTCCCGATCGCTCGGTCTCCGCACCCAACCAGTTCTGACCTATCTGGCCAATGGCATCCGCATCCGCGATCGTGAAGTCCCCTATTCGGTAGTTACGGCGCTCGACTCCGGGCTGGCTCCCACCCGCGAGGATGGAATCACGCTGAATGAGTGGGCCACCCGGGAACTGGGAGCGAAAGCGGGCGATGCGGCCACGCTCGAGTATTACGTTTGGGGGTCCGATGCGCGCCTGCACACGGAAACCGCGCAATTCCGCGTAGAGCGGATCGTCCCGCTGGCCGGAGACGCCGCCGACCCGGACTTCGCTCCCGAGTATCCCGGCATCACGGAATCCAGAAGCCTGCGCGATTGGGACCCGCCGTTTCCACTCGATATGGCCCGCATACGGCCGGCCGACGAGCAGTACTGGAATCGATACCGCACCACTCCGAAAGCATTTGTTCGCCTGGCGCGGGGGCGCGCGCTGTGGGGGACGCGCTTCGGCAGCCTGACGTCGATCCGCATCTTCCCGCCGTCCCCGGCCTTTGGCGAGGCGCTGCGGACCGCGCTCGACCCCTCGCAGGCCGGTCTGATGGTGGTCCCCGTGAGAACCCAGAGCCTGGAGGCGGCGCGTGGCGCAACCGACTTCGGCGAATACTTCGTTTACTTCAGCTTCTTCCTGATGGTTTCGGCGCTGCTGCTCACGGGATTGTTCTTCAAGCTCGGAATCGAACAGCGGACGCGCGAAATCGGCGTGCTGCGCTCGCTCGGGTTTTCGGCATCGAAGATCCGGACCCTGTTCCTGCTCGAAGGCGCGGTGCTCGCGGTTGCCGGCGCAGTGGCGGGCGTCGGGGCGGCGCTGCTATACGGCGCGCTCGTCCTGCTGGGGCTACGCACCTGGTGGATCGACGCCGTGGGAACCCGGCTGCTCTCTTTGCACGCCTCCGCTCCGTCGCTGGCCATCGGGGCCGCTGCCGGCGTGATCACGGGCCTCGCTTCCGTGGCGTGGACCCTGCGTGGCTTCGAGCCAGTTACGCCGCGCGGTCTGATGGCGGGTGAGCTTGGCAGACGAAAGCGTCTGCCCCACTTTGCTTCTCTCGCGGGTGCAGTCGCCGTTCTTCTAGCCGCGGCATGTGCGGGCGCCGGGCAGACCGTTGGTTTCTTCGGCGCGGGCACGCTGCTGCTGGTCGCGGCTCTGCTGTTCCAGTCGGCCTGGCTTCACGCGCGCGGGCTTCGAACCATCGGCGGGCTGGTTGCGCTGGGCCTGCGCAGCGTCAGATACCGGCCCGGCCGCAGCGTCCTGTGCATCGCTCTCATTGCCTCGGCGACCTTTGTGATCGCATCGCTCGATGCTTTTCGGCGCGATGGTTCTTCCGCGGGCACCGGCGGGTTCCCGCTACTGGCGGATTCCGAACTGCCGCTGATTCACGATCCGAACACGGAATCCGGACGGGCGGCGCTGAATATTCCGCCGCTCGAAGGCGTGGAATTCATCCCATTCCGCGTGCATCCGGGGGATGATGCCAGTTGCCTGAATCTCTACCAACCGCTGAACCCGCGCATTCTGGCGCCGCCGCCGAGCTTCCTGCGCCGGATGCGGAATCCCTGGCTGCTGCTGGAAACGCGGCTTGCGGGCGGCGCCGTTCCGGCCATCGCCGACGCCAATTCGATGACCTACGCGCTGCACCGCAAGCTGGGCGAGGAGTTCGAGCTGGCCGGGGTCCGGTACCGCATCGTAGCGGCGCTCCAGGATAGCCTGTTTCAGGGCGAGCTGATCGTCTCGGAACAGAACTTCCTGCGATTGTTTCCGGACTCCGAGGGCTACCGGTTCTTCCTCCTGAGCACTCCGCCGGGGAAGGCGGACGAGGTGGCGCGCACGCTGACGGCGGCCCTTTCCGACTACGGATTCGTCGTTCAGCCCACCGAGGCGCGCCTGGCCAGTTTCCACAAAGTGGAGAACACCTACCTTTCGACGTTCCGCTCGCTCGGCGGTCTGGGCCTGCTGCTGGGCACGGTGGGATTAGCGGCGGTTCTGATGCGCAACGCGCTGGAGCGGAGAAGAGAGCTGGCGCTGCTGCGCGCGGTGGGATACCGGCGGCGGCATCTCTTCACGATGGTGCTGGCGGAGAACGTGTACCTTCTGCTGATGGGACTGGCGACGGGCGCCGTCTGCGCCGCGCTGGCCACGGCGCCGGCAGTTTCCGCGCGCGGCGGCCATGTGCCGGTGGCCTCATTGGCCGTGCTGCTGGCACTGGTGGCGGCCACTGGAATCGCGTCGTCTGCGCTGGCGACTGGCGTTGCTCTCCGGTCTCCAGTACTCGACGCGCTCAAGTCGGAGTAGGATCAGCCCGCCGCTTGCAGTTCCTTCACTGCCTTGGTAAAGCTCGTCAGGTGGTCTGCCAGCGGATGGTACTCCATGCCGACGTAGCCGGTGTACCCGGTCTTCTTAATGGCCTGGTATACGTTGGGATAGTAAACCTCGCCCGAGCCGGGGTCGTTGCGTCCGGGGTTGTCGGCCACGTGGAACACCTTGACGTACGGTGCGGCCTCTATCGCCGTCCGGATAATGTTCCCCCTGGATATCTGCTCGTGATACAGATCGAACAGCAGCCGGAAGTGCGGCAGGTTGATCTCCTTCACCAGTTTCAACCCTTCCACGCAACTGGTCAGGTAGCAGCCCGCGTGATCGACCAGCGAATTCAAGGGCTCGATCAGCAGCATGAGCTTGGCCTCGGCTATCAGGTCCGCCGCGCGCTTGATGCCTTCGGTCAGGCTGGCCCATTGCTGCTCGTACGACAGCCCCTTGGCCGAGAGGCCGCTCGTCAGGCTGACGTGCGGGATCTCCAGCTTATGGGCGTAGACGATCGCGTTTCGTACATCCCCCAGGAAGGTTTCGCGATGCGCCGGATCGACAATCGATACCGGCCTCTTCTTCCAGTCCTGCTGTGCCAATACCGTGTCCACGCCCAGGTGGAGCGACTGGCAGAGGCTCCGCACGCGCGCGACGTCGGCATCCGACCACGCCGCGTACTGAGTCAGCGATTCGACCGACTGGAACCCGGCTTTGGCCGCCAGTTCAAGCTCCTGGTCGATTGGGCCGCTGAGCATCTCCAGCATCAAGGTCGGCTTAAATACACTCTTCGCAGGCGCCGCAGGCTGGCCCTGGGCCGCCAGGCTTGTGGTCAGAAGCCCGGCGGATTGCATGAAAGTTCGTCGGTTCATCGGCAGGTCACCATCCATTCGATTATTCAGATTACCACCTCTTATTCCCCGAAGCAGTATAGCCGACCATCCTGCGAACCAATCACCACCCGGCCGGCGGCTATCGCGGGAGAAGCCGAAAGCGGGGCGCCGGCTTCGAAATCCCAAAGCTTCTTTCCGGTGGCCAGATCGAGCACGTAGAAGTGGCCGTCGTCGGAACCTACGTATACCCGGCCGTCCGCTATGGCGGGAGATGAATCGACACGGGCCTTGGTGGCGAATGTCCAGATTGGCTTGCCGGTTCTGGCGTTCAGGCAGTGGATCAGCTTGTCGCGGCCGCCCACAACGATGCGGTCGCCGGCCGCGGCCGCCGAGGAGTAGAACGGGAACTGAGCGGCCTTCCGCGCGTATCGCCACAGAATGCGCTTCTGGCGCACGCTGGCGCCCACCACTTCATTGTTGAAGTTGCCGAAATAAGCCCACTGATCGAGTATCGCCGGAGAAGCGGCGGCCGGGCCGCCGGCGGGGAACTGCACCACCTCCTGCCCGTCCGCCAGGCGGATTCCGTGGAAGACTTCATCGCAGCCGGAGACGTAAGCCACGCCGCCCGAGAGCGCCGGGGTCCCATGCACGTAGCTGCTGGTGGTGAATTTCCAGATGAGCTTGCCATCCCGCCGCGAGAGGCAGTAGAGGTTGCCGTCGTAGGAACCAATCAGAAGCCGGTCGCCCGAGATCACCGGCGACGAACGGATTTCGGCTTCGGTCTTGAATGTCCACAGGCCCTTCCCGCTGGCCGCATTGACGGCGTGCAGGACGCCGGCGAGATCGCCCACATAGACGATGCCCTGGTCGACCGCCGGGGAAGATTCGCCGATGGAATCGGTGGCGCGGTACTTCCAGCGCAGCTTGCCGGTGGCGAGGTCTATGGCCAGCAGGTCTTTCGATTGCGACCCCACGTAGACCGTTCCGTTCGAAATCGCGGCGGAGGATTCGATGGAATCGCCGGCGTCGTAGGTCCAGAGCAGCGTCAAGTTTGCCGGAACGGAACCGGTGGCGACGCCCGTCATTTGCGGGTTCCCCCGGAACTGCGGCCAATCGTCCGCCGCGCCCAGCAGGCCCGCAACTAAGAATATGAGCAACTGCCGCATGGCTGACTTACGGCTTCTGCGCAATCGCGAAAAGCTGGTTCCGGTTGGCGACAAACAGGGTTCCGCCGGCTGGGACCGGCGTGGAGTAGACGTTGCTCCCCATGCTGACGGTGGCGATCAGCTTGAACTGTTTGCCTGCTTGCATGATGAGCACATCGCCGTCTTCGTCTCCCAGGTACACTTTGCCATCGATCACCATGGGCGAGCCCCACACGGCGGAGAGCGTGTCGTGAGTCCAGTACGGCTGACCGGTGTTCACATCCAGGCAGTGTAGGTAGCCGGTGAAATCGGCGTAGAACAGCAGCCCGTTCCAAATGGCGCCAGTTGAAATCGAGCGCTTGATCTTGTCGTAATGCCAGAGCCGGCCGGTTGCGGTGATGTCGCCGCGCTTAGTCGCGTCAATGGCGTAGAGATGCCCGGGGCCCTGGCCGCTCTCGGGGTCCTGGCCGTTGGCGATGAAGACGCGGTTCTGCCAGATCACCGGCGTGGAGACGATCTCGTTGCGAGTTCGCGGCCAGACGGAATCCTTGGGGTTGGTGTCGAACTCCCAGAGCTTCTTGCCGGTGAGCGCCTCATAGCCACGCACCCAGCCATCGCCCTCGCCAATCACCACTTGAACCACGCCGCCGATGGCGCCCACCGCAGGCGAGGACCACTGCCCGTCCAGGATTCGATCGCCGGGGTCATTCACCTGCCAGGCCAACTTGCCGGTTTTTTGATCGACCGCGATCATGGATGGCGCCTTGGGCGCGGGTACGCGGGTGTGGTTCTCATCGCGGCCGTTGGAGGTGCCGACGAAGACCAGGCCGCCGAAGGACGCCGGTGAGGAAGCCGCCTTGTTGTGCGGCGACACGCCGAGTTCCTTGATCATGTCGAGCTTCCAGACGACCTTGGCGTTCCCGTGGCCGTCGCCGTGCGCATCCAGGCACACCAACTCGCAGCGGTTGGTCAGGTAGTACACGCGGTCGGCTTCCACCAGCGGGGCGGAGCAGACTCCGGTTTCGGGCCAGTCCTGGTTCGAATCAGCGAGCTTCTGGCTGGTGTGCTGCCACAGAAAATGACCGTCCGATTCCCGAAAGCACATCAGCACGCCCCGGTCGCCAGCCTCCTTGGGGTCGCGCGCAGGATCGTTGTTGGTGCCGACATACACCTGGCCGCCCGCCACCACCGGATTGCCATAGGTTTGCGATCCGAGTTGCGCCACCCACTTCACGTTCTTCTTGCTCTGGATGTCCCAGGAAGTGGGGATTCCTTGCATCGAGGAGACCATGTTGCGCTCCGGCGTGCCGCCCCACATGGGCCAATCGCCGCCGGTGTCGGACGCCAGCAGCAGGCAGCCGGAAACCACGAGACACAGGAGGACGGGGCGCATGCGGTCACCGCTTGATGTTGTAGCTGTAAAGATTGGTCTGCTCCCGCAGGTAGAATTGGCCGTTGGCGACTACGGGCGGGGTCCATGTGTTGAAGGCGCCGCGCGTGATCTCGAACCGCGAAACTTCCTTGTAGGCGGCAGGCGTGGCCTCGATTAGCCCGACCGCGCCGTCCTCGCCCAGGCAATAGAGGTGCTGGTCGGCATAGATGCAATTGCCTTTGCCGACGCTCCGGTCTTTCCACGCAACCTTACCCGTTTTGAACTCCATGGCGGTAAGGATTTCACTCGAAAACCCGTAAAGGTAGTCCCCCACCAGCACCGAGGTGGTGTAGTGGCTGCGCATGTCCCGGTTGAAATAGACCTCAGCAGTTTTGCCGTCCGGGGTGGGCTTGAGCAGCACGCAACCCGTACCGTAATCGCTGGAAAAAAACACATACCCGTCGTGAACGATGGGCGTGGCAACGTTGGCGGTGCGGTTGGAGACCCGGGTGTACCGCCAGAGGAGCGCACCATCCTCGGCGTCGAGGCCGATGGCAGCCTCGGCGGTGAGGAGGGCCAGGGCGTGCGTGCCGCCGATATCCAATGCGACGGCCGAGGAATAGCCGGGCTTATCGTTCTGCGACTTCCACAGGAGGTCGCCGGTGTTCTTGTTGAGTGCCACGACAGCCGCGGCGGGCCCGCCGGGCACGACGATCAGGCGGTCGCCATCCACCAGCGGCGATTCGGTGTACCCCCAGTTGGGCGGCCGGCCGCCGAAGCGCTCGACCAGGTTCAGCCCCCAAACGCGTCTGCCGGCGGCGGTTTCGAGGCACACCAGCGTTCCATCGGCGGACAATGCATACAGGCGCGCGCCCTCCACGGTGGGCGTACCCCGAGGGCCATTCCCGCGATCCGCGGTGAGGGACTTGCCGGCCGGCGTCTTCCAAAGCTGCTTGCCGGTATGAACGTCGTAGGCCATGACGAGTTCCTGCCCACCCTGCTGGCCCTGTATGTAGAGACGATCACCTACGATGGCAGGCCCGGAATAGCCCTCCCCCAGATCCTGCACCTTCCAGAGCAGGTGCGGCCCGCCCTTGGGCCACGAGTCGAGGAGGCCGGTGTCCGAGGATTTTCCATCACGGTCAGGGCCGCGCCACTGCGGCCAATCGGCGGCGGATGCGATGATGGCGAAAAGAAACAGAATGAGACCGAGACATCTGGACATGTCGAAAGGGTAACGAATTGCGCGTATATTCCGCAATGAGGGCGCCAGGGGCCGGGCGAGAACACTGCGGGCGCGCGTAGGGGTTGAACAGATTCGTTGCGGCGGCCGGGGCCTGAGGGCAACCCCTCCGGACTCGGCCCAGAGGGCACCCCCCGTGCGTATCCGGCCGCCAATGATTCGAGCCGCATCTTCGAAGCAGGAGGAAACGGGCTGAATGGCCCTTCTCTACGTTCGATTCGATGCCCGACTCTCTGATATCCGCATGGGACGGCAATCACAGCTATCCGCTCTCCACCGGGTGTTATAGGACCAGTCCTAAGATCTCCCCGCCGACATCCTCTGCTGCCAGGGATTGCCGTTCGGCCGTTCACGGGCCTACGGGAAGTTCAGCACCACCTTAGTTGCAACGCTTCGTGGCCACGAAGAAAACCGTGAAGGAAATGGGGTGAGCACGTCCTTCCGATTTCACGATAGCACGCGGGGTCCAAGCGGGCGGGCGTCGGGAGGCCGTAAGCTACTGATGCGAAAGGGTGAGATTTATTTTCGGCGGCTGTGACTGGTAAGTGGCATGTCGGCTCTGAGGCCTGCACAGGGCACGAGGAGGGATAGGGAGGTGTGCAGGCGAGTGGCGGGGGCAGGGCGTGACGGGAGTGGTCTCCCGGAGCGCCGTTTGGTCAGCTTTCGAGTGTCCGACGACACGAGCAGAACGCCGATGCCCCGAGGCTGTCTCGCCCAAAATCCCTAAACTGTGGTTCTTTTCAACAAAACAGACCCGAAAGCCTGTAAAATGTGAATAGAGATATGTACACGCGGCGTGCTTGGATCATCGGCGGTATCGGCTCACTGGGGGTTTCCACTCTCCTGCGGGCGGCGCCAGGGACGGACTGGCCGCAGTTTCGCGGGGCGGATCGGAATAATATCTCGAAGGAAACAGGGCTGTTGCGCAAATGGCCCGCCGGCGGACCGAAACGTCTGTGGTCGGTTCCGCTGGAACAGGGGTATGCCGGCGCGGCGATCGTCGGGGGGAGGGTCTACCACCACGATTACGACGTCAAGAAGTCCGAGTGGATCGTGAACTGCCGCGCTCTGGCCGACGGCAAGCAGATCTGGCAGTTCCGGGAAGCGCGCGAGATCCGTCCCAACCACGCCATTACGCGCACGGTTCCGGCGGTGGACGGCAGGTTCGTGATTTCGCTCGATCCGAAAGCGGTGCTGCATTGCCTGGATGCCAAGACGGGCAAACAAATCTGGCGCAAGAACCTGGTGGCGGAATACAAGGCCACCATCCCATCGTGGTACAACGGCCAGAACCCGCTCGAAGAAGAAGACCGGGTGATTATCGCCACTGGCGGAGCGGCCATTTTGGTGGCGCTCGAAAAGGCCAGCGGCAAGGAGATCTGGCGCACGCCCAACCCCGGGCAACTCCTGATGTCGCACGCTTCGGTGATGCCGGCCGTGCTGGGGGGTGTCAGGCAGTATCTCTATGGGACGCTCGCCGGACCGCTGGGAGTGGCCGCCAAGGACGGCAAGCTGCTGTGGGCGTTTCCGCGCAAATTCAATGTGGCGGTGGCGCCATCGCCCATCGCCGTCAATGAGGAATCGGTCTTCATGACCGCCAGCTACGACGCGGGGTGCGTGATGGTGCGGGTGCGGCGAACGGGAGACACGTTCAAAGCGGAGAGCGTGTTCGACATGAAGAACAACGAGTGGAACTCCGAGGTGCACACGCCCATCGTGTACAAGGGCCACATGTTCGCCGTGGGGAAGAAGAAACGCGGCCTGTTCACTTGCCTGAGCTTCGACGGCAAGGAGGTCTGGACCAGCGAGGGGAAGGCCTCGTTCGGCCTGGGCAGCTTCCTGCTGGCCGACGGCATGTTTTTCGTTCTCGATGGCGACACGGGCAGGCTGCACTTGATTGAGGCGAGCACCACGGGGTACAACGAACTCGCCAGCGCTCCGGTTCTGGCGGGAGAAGAAGTCTGGGGACCGATGGCACTGTCGGACGGCAAGCTCGTGCTGCGAGACTTGACCAAGATGATATGCCTTGACGTTAGAGGGTAAGGCCATGGAATATCGGCACGTTCAGGTCATAGACGGCAAAGGCGGGTTGCGCGGCATAGCGGTTGATGGACACGGGCAACTGTATGCCGCCGACGATTCCGAAATCAAGGTTTTCGAGGCCGCCGGCCGGCTGAAGCAACGATGGCCGACCTCCAGGCCGGCGCACGCTGTCGCCGTGGCCGGCGACGGCGCGGTATATGCCGGCGAACTCGGACAGATTGAGGTTTTCGACGGCGCGGGGAAGCTGCTCAACACCTGGCGGGACGAAAGGCTGCTGGGGCGCGTCACGGCCATCGGTTTCACCAAAGACAGCGTGCTGGCTGGGGATGCGGCGGACCGCGCCATACGGCGCTTCGACCGCAGCGGCAAGTTCCTCAACAACATCGGGAAGGATAGTGCGGTCCACGGCCTGCTGATCCCCAACGGCGTGGTGGATTTCGCCGTGGACGCCCAAGGCATCATCTACGCGGCCAACCCGGGCAAGCATCGCGTCGAGCGGTATACGCCCGGCGGCGAGCTGCTGGGGCATATCGGGCGGTTCGACGGGATCGATCCGGCGGGGTTCACGGGCTGTTGCAACCCGACCAACGTGGCGATCCGCGACGGCATCTACACCACGGAAAAGGCCGGACCGCGAGTGAAGGCCTACGATTTCAGCGGGAAACTGCTGGCGGTAATCGCCACGGATTTGTTCGACGCCAACTGCAAAAACATGAGCATTGCGGTGGATGCGCGCGGCCGCGTCTACGTGGTGGATACGGTGAAGGCGGCGATCCTGGTTTTCGAAATGGTGAAGGTATGAGCGAAGAGCTGACAAGACGGGACCTGTTCGGCACAGTGGTCCGTGGGACCGTTCTGGCGGTGCTGGGCGGGGGCGCGGGCTTTCTGGTGAAGAAGGCCAACGGGCAGATCGTGTGGCAGGTGAACGCGGCGCGGTGCATCAACAGCCGGCTGGGCGACGCCGGCGTGGAGGCGTGCAATCTGTGCACCACGGAGTGCGTGGTGGCGCTGTCGGCGGTGCGCGCGGTGAATGAGTATTCCAAGTGCGGGCGCTGCAACATCTGTCCGGCGTACTTCAACATCTCGAGCGCGGTGAACGAACTGGGGCAGCCCAGCGAGAAGCTGTGCCCGCGCGACGCCATCGCGCGCAAGCCCATCGGCAAGGTGGATCCCGAAGACCCGGCCAACAACTTCTACGAGTACATCATCGACGAAGAGAAGTGCGACGGCTGCGGGAAGTGCGTCATCAAGTGCAAGGAGCCGCTGGGCCTGGGGTCGATCACTCTGCGCATCCGCTACGACCGGTGCGTGAACTGCAACGAGTGCGCGATCTTGAGGGCGTGTCCGAAGAACGCACTGGTGCAACTGCCGATCGGCGAGGCCCTCCAGCCGGCCGAAGCCAAGCGGCCGGGATAGCATGAGCGGCCTCCCACAGGTCGTCGGTCGAGCGTGTGCGATTTTGGCGCTGCTCGTGCGAAGCGCGCCGGCCCAGGCCATACCGTACCAGCGTCCCGTTGACACGGCCCCTCAGGCGGATTCCATCGGCGGCGGCTACAAAGTGCCCCCGGTGCAGAAGCCTTTGCCGCGGGACTATTGGCTGCAGGTGCTGGATGTGGTGGCGCTGGCCGCGGCCATGGGGGTCTCGGTTTGGCTGGTTCTCAGGCGGCGCAGCCGAAGATGGCTGACGGCGCTGACCATCGGTTGCCTGGCGTATTTCGGCTTCTACCGCGAGGGCTGCATCTGCCCCATAGGCTCGCTCCAGAACGTGGTGGTGGCGCTGGCGGACCCCAAGTATTCCATCCCCATGGTAGTGACGGCGACCTTCGTCTTGCCGCTGGTGGTGGCGCTATTTTTCGGCCGCGCCTTCTGCGGGGGCGTGTGCGCGCTGGGCGCGATTCAGGAACTGGTGGTGCTGAAGCCGGTCCAGGTGCCGCGGCGGCTGGACCGGGCGCTGGGCCTGTTGAAGTACGTGTATCTGGGGCTGGCCATCCTGTTCGCGGTGAAGCCGGCGCTGGCGCGCGACTTCTTGATCTGCCGGTTCGACCCGTTTGTGGGGTTCTTCCGGCGAACCGGCGCGCCGTACATGCTCATCTTAGGCGGGGGCTTTCTGGTGGTGGGTATGTTCGTCGGCCGGCCTTATTGCCGCTACCTGTGCCCCTATGGCGGCCTGCTCGCCTGGTGCACGCGACTGGCCCGCCGCGGCGTGACCATTACGCCGAACAAGGAGCTGGATTGCGGCCTCTGCAGCGAGGCCTGCCCCTATGGCGCCATCGAAGAGATGCGGGCCGTCCGGCGGAACTGTCTGTACTGCGCCCGATGCTACGCGTCTTGCCCGCGCGACGGCGAACTGGCGCACGCCAAGGCGAGATTGGTCCAGGTGACGGGAGCCGCGTCATCATGACCGGCGCGCGAACCGGTAGCCTTATTGCAGGCTCGCTGGTGGTGGTGTGTGTGGCGATTCTGGCCACTGACTACGCACTGGCGCCCCGGCAGCCATTCGCCGCCAGGCCGGCCGCCGAGCAAAAAAAAGTAACCGATGCGCGCCTCGCGCGGAAGACGCGGGACGGTGTGGTCGCGTGGGGATTGATCGCGGCGGCGGCGGCTTTCCTCATGTTCGCCAAGGGGGTGGTACGGCAAGAGAAGCCATCGGCGCCTGGCGACCGTCGCCAGGCGAAAGCGCCTGGCCCACCTCGGAGAGCGCCAGCGGCCACGCCTCCCGAGCTCGATCTCACCTTCGTTGACCATCTGGTGGCGAAGATCGGGCGCGGCAAAGAGGCGGCCATCCCGCTGCTGCAAGCCATTCAGACTCACTACCGCTACCTGCCCGACGACGCCCTGCACCGCATCTGCGAGCTGACCGAAATCACACCCGCCGAGATCGCCGGCACGTCGTCGTTCTATGGCCAGTTCCGCCGCTCGCCGGTGGGCGAGCACATCGTCCGCGTGTGCCACGGGACGGCTTGCCACGTCTCCGGGGCGCGCCAGATCAGCGAAGAGCTGCGCCGCTATCTGGCCATCCCCGACGGCGAAGATACCGATGCCGCGCGCATGTTCACGCTGGATGAGGTCGCCTGCCTGGGTTGCTGCAGCCTGGCGCCGGTGCTCATGGTGGATGGCCACACGGCCGGCAAGCTGACGCCCGCCACGGCGTGCGATGCGCTGAAGGTGACGGCATGAAGCGCGGCGCCGTCGAAATCCGCATCGGCCTGGGTTCGTGCGGCGTCGCGAGCGGCGGCGAAGCGGTGCGCGATGCGCTTGTGAGGGCGGGCGCGACCGTCAAGACGGTTGGCTGCAACGGGATGTGCTATCGCGAGCCTTTGGTGGAAGTGGTGGATGCGGACGGGCGGGTTGCGACGTATGGAAACGTGACTCCGGAGATGGCCCGGAGCATCGTTCGCAGGCATATTCGGGCGGGGTGGCGCTGGCAGGCGGAAGCGCCTGCCCCACCAAAACGGCGGATCGTCCTGGAGAACTGCGGAATCATCGACCCGCTGAATATCGACGACTATCTGGCCCGCGACGGCTACCGCGCTCTGGCGAAGGGGCTTTCGCCGGACGAGGTGATCGCGGCGATTACCGAATCGGGGCTGCGCGGGCGCGGCGGCGCGGGTTTTCCCACGGGACGGAAGTGGGCGCTCGCGCGCGCGCAGCCGGGCGCTATCAAGTATGTCATCTGCAATGGCGATGAAGGCGATCCGGGCGCATTCATGGACCGCTTGGTGCTGGAATCCGACCCGCACCGCGTACTGGAGGGGCTGGCCATCGCGGCGTACGCCATAGGCGCGGCCGAGGGCTACCTGTATATTCGCGCGGAGTATCCGCTGGCCGTGCGGCACACGCGGGCGGCCATCCGGCAGGCTACCGGGCGCGGCCTCCTGGGGCGGCTGCACCTCGAGGTCCGCGAGGGCGCCGGCGCATTTGTCTGCGGCGAGGAAACGGCGTTGATCCAGTCGCTCGAGGGCAAGCGCGGCGTGCCCAAGCTGCGGCCTCCATACCCCGTGGAACGCGGCTTTCGCGGACAACCGACCCTCATCAACAACGTCGAGACGCTGGCCTCGGTGCCATGGATCATCCGCCACGGCGCCGGGGCGTTCGCGGCGCTGGGTACGAAGAGCAGCCGGGGCACCAAGGTCTTCGCGCTGGCCGGGAAGGTCAACCGGGGCGGGCTGATCGAAGTGCCCATGGGGATCACCATACGCGAAGTGGTGGAGGGTATCGGCGGCGGCATCCGCAACGGGCGGCGGTTCAAAGCCGTGCAGCTTGGGGGACCGTCCGGGGGTTGCATTCCGGCGCGGCTGGCCGATACGCCGATTGACTACGATGCCCTGGCCGAGACCGGCGCCATCATGGGCTCGGGCGGGCTGGTGGTGCTCGACGACCGCGATTGCATGGTGGATATTGCCCGCTTCTTCCTGAAGTTCACGCAGGCCGAATCCTGCGGCAAGTGCACCTTCTGCCGAATTGGCACCAAGCGCATGCTCGAGATTCTGGAGCGCCTGTGCGAGGGAAAAGGCCGGCCGGACGACCTGGAAAAGCTCGAAACGTTGGCCGATTATGTGGGCCGCGCCAGCCTGTGCGGGCTGGGCCAGACTGCGCCCAACCCGGTGCTGACCACCCTCCGCTACTTCCGCGATGAGTATGAAGCGCACCTTCACGAGCGCCGCTGCCCGGCCGGCCGCTGCCCGGCGCTGATCCGGTATCGCGTGACGGCGAATTGCATCGGCTGCACGCTATGCGCGCAAGCCTGCCCGGTGGGCGCCATCGCCTATCGCCCTTACGAGAAGCACGAGGTGGACGACCAGCTCTGCACGCGTTGCGACATGTGCCGCCGGGCATGCCAGGACGACGCCATCGAGGTGCTATAGGCGGGCAATGGTGAGCTTGACCATCGACGGCCGGCGGATCAGCGTAGAGCCGGGGAGCACGGTGTTGGACGCCGCCAAGTGGCTCGGCATACGCATCCCGACCATGTGCCACGTGCCGGGGATTGAGCCGGGAACGGGGTGCTTCCTCTGCGCGGTGCAGATCGAAGGCCGGCGCACGCTCTCGCCCGCCTGCGGCATGCCCGTCGCGGAGGGCATGGCTGTCGTCACCGGGAGCGAGGACATCCGCGCGGCGCGCAAGATGGCTCTGGAACTTCTGCTCTCGGATCACGCCGGAGAGTGCGTCGCGCCGTGCGCGGCCCAGTGCCCGGCGGGGCTCGACATTCCGGGGTTCGTGTATGGTATCGCCATGGGGGACCATGGCCGCGCAATGGAGGTCATTGCGGAGCGGCTGGCGCTGCCCGGTTCCCTAGGGCGCATATGCCCGCGTTTGTGCGAGCGGCAATGCCGGCGCTCGGACCTCGACCAGGGCCTCGCAATTGGCGCTCTGCACCGCTACGTGGCCGACCTGGCACATTACGCGCCGCCGCGCGCGCCATTCACCGGGAAATCGGTAGCCATCGTGGGTGCGGGGCCGGCGGGCTTGGCCGCGGCTTACTATCTCACGAGAAACGGCCATGACTGCACGCTGTTTGACGCGCACGCGCTCCCTGGAGGTATGTTGCGCTACGGAATTCCCGCCAACCGCTTGCCTAAGGATGCGCTGGATGCGGAGATCGACGCCATCCGGCGGCTCGGCGCGCGGTTCCGGATGGGCCAGCGGTGGGGTGAAGACTTCACGCTCGCCGGTTTGCGCCAGCGGCACGACGCGGTGTTCGTGGCTATCGGAGCGCAGCGCGCCCAGGGGATCGGCTGCGAAGGCGAGGAACACGCCGTCGCGGGAATTGAGTTTCTGGAGCAAGTGGCCAGCGGGAATCCGTCGCTGTTGGGCAACCATGTCGTGGTGGTCGGCGGCGGCAATACCGCCATGGACTGCGCGCGCTCCGCAGTCCGGCTGGGTGCCCGGAACGTGCGGGTCCTCTATCGCCGCAGCCGGCAGGAGATGCCGTGTCTGATGGAGGAAGTGGAAGCTGCGGAAGCCGAAGGAGTGCACATCGAGCTGCTTGTTGCGCCGGTGCGGCTGGAACGAAACGGCGGAAGATTGTTGTTGACCTGCCGGCGGATGACGCTCGGCGAACCGGACGCCTCGGGCCGCCGCCGGCCGGTAGCGGTGGATGGCTCCGATTTCACGATGGAGTGCTCCACGGTAATCGCGGCCATCGGGCAATCGGTGGATCGATCGCTGGCCGAGCAGGAAGGACTGGAGGTGACCGCCTGGGGCATCGCCGCCGATGAACGGACGCTCGCGACAAACCTGCCCGGAGTTTTCGCCGGGGGCGACGGGGTGTTGGGCGCGGATCTGGCGGTGCGCGCGGTGGCCGCGGGGAGAATGGCCGCGGGCGCAATTCATCAGTTCCTGTCGGGCCAAGCCGTCACCGGTGAGCAGGCGATGACTGCCATCGCCATGCGCCCCGTGGACGACGCCGAGCGGGCCGCGATGTTTCGCGCCATCGAGCGAGCCGCGCGCGTCGGTGCGCCCGAGATCCCCATGGAGCGGCGCCTGGCGAGCTTCGACGAAGTGGAAGGCCGGCTGCCGGACGAGGATGCCGTCCGCGAGGCTCGCCGTTGCCTGACTTGCGGCTGCCGCAAAGCGGACTGCTGCCTGGTGCGAACGCTCGCCACCGAATATGGCGTGGACGTGTATCGTTTTGCAGGCGCGCGCCGGCGCTTCTCGCAGGATCTTTCCCATCCGGAGGTGATCTACGAGCCGGGCAAGTGCATTTGTTGCGACGCGTGCGTGCGCATTGCCGCCGCCGCGGGCGAAAAGCCTGGCCTCGCGATGATCGGCCGCGGCTTCGATGTGGCCATGGCAGTGCCGTTCGGTGAACCGCTCTCGAGCGGGTTGCGCAAAGTAGCGCGACAATGTGCCGAGGCGTGCCCCACCGGCGCGCTGGCATTGCGCACGGCTCGATCATGCGACGCGTGCTCGCTGGGCGGTTAGAACAGAACCTTCAATGCAAACTGAATCCGCCGTGGGTCCTCGGCCGATACCACCTGCCCAAAAGTGGGCGATCCGACGAAGTTATCGGGAAGATTGAAGTTCGTATGATTCAAGAGATTAAAGAATTCCGTGCGGAACTGAAGGTTGAGCCGCTCGGTGACGGCATTGTTCTTGACAATCGAGAAGTTCACCGTCTCGAGGCCTGGGCCGCCGAGAATGTCGCGGCCGGCATTGCCAAACTGCCCATAGGGCGGGATGGCGAACGCCGCGGTGTTGAACCACTCCTGTGGCGTGGGATTGGAAAGCCGCGGATTGCCAACCACATTCGGCCGGTCGTTGGCGCCGAAACCCAATTGCGAGATGCCGGTGTTGGTGTTGTCGTCATCCGGCAGCAGCGCCACGGTGAACGGCTGGCCCGTCTGAAACGTCAGCACGCCGAAACTCTGCCAACCGCCCATCCAGCGATGGCCCTTGAAGAGCGGCAGATCGTACGCGTAGCTGAGCGTGAAGCGCTGGCGGATATCGAAATCGGAGCGGCCGCGTTCCGCGCTCAGGTCGTAACTGTTCTGGGGAAAGTTGGGATCTCCGGTGGTGTTGAAGAACCCGGAGGCATCGTCGATGGACTTAGCGAAGGTGTAAGACGCCAGCAAAGACAATCCTTGCCAAAGGCGCTGCTGGAGCCGCAATTGCAGGCTGTGATAAGTCGAGTTGGCCTGCGACTCGATGATGTCGATTTCGGAGAAACTCGGGTTCGGACCAGGGTTCTGTTGATTGACGGAAGGTGGCGGCTGGTTGATATTGCGCGAATCGATCAAATGCGTGCCCTTCGATCCCACGTAGGCAATCTCAAACACCCGCGATTGGCCAAGCTGCCGCTGAACGCCGAAATTCCACTGCTGGATATAAGGAGTGTGTAGGTCGCGTTGGAAGGCGATCGCCGATCCTGGATACGGGAACGGGAAGTTACTCGGGAATGGATTGGTTAGCGACAGGTTTACCAGGCCCTGAACGGGGTAATACAGATTGAAATTGTAGTAAGGTGCGCTAAAGTAGAGGCCTTCACCGGGCGCGAGCGAGGATTGGTCGTAGTGAATCCCATACGCCGCCCGGAATGCAGTTGTGTTGCGCCCGCCCGGCGACCACGCCAAACCGATCCGCGGAGCAAGGTTGTGGTAATCCGGATTGTAGCCGCCCCTCGGAAATCCGCTCTGGCCCAGTTGGACGAGGGAGCCGGTGGCCGGATTGTACACATCGGCGCGATTGGCGGCATCGACCGCCGGGGAGTTGTACTCGTAGCGCAATCCCAGCGTAAGCGCGAGGTCCGGGCGGACGCGCCAGGTGTCATTCACGAAGAAGTCATAGCTGCGGCTGCGCAGGTGCTGCGGATTATTTTCCGTGGCTCCGCCGGTCTCCGTGGGAGCGCCGAGCAACAACTCCTCCAGCGGGTTGCCCAGCAGGAGGCCCGTGAAATTGAAAAATCCGCGGGATTCGATATCGCGGTAAGCGTTCTGTTGCAGAAGGCGGAAGTCGAATCCAAACTTCGCCAGGTGCCGGCCGCGCGTCCAGGTGGCATTGTCGGCAATCTTGTAGGTGTTCGTGGTTCCGTGCTCGGGACTGGTAGGCTCATCCCCGACCGGCGAGAAGCCATTCACTGAGATCAGCGTCAATCCCCAGTCGCGCGGATTCGTGGAAAGCTCGGGAAGACCAAGCTGGTGATTGATGCTGGTTCCCTGGCCCTGCGGATAGTCGCCGTTCGAGACTCGATTGAAGGTGAGGCGCAATTCACTGACCAGCGCCGGCGTAAAGATGTGCGTCTCGCCCAGAGCGGCGTTTTGCGAGCGGCTCGGAATCTGGAGTCCGTAACCCGGCACAGAGGCGTCTCCCGACGAGCCGGCGAACGGCTCGAACAAGCTGTCATCCACGAAGCTGTAACGCGCGAAGAGATCGTCGGATCGCCTGAAAGAGTGATCCAGCCGAAGGTCGAACTGGTTCATATTGTCGGTGAGCGACGGCGAGGATACGAAATTCGCTCCCGGCACGTTGCGGTCGGGTTGAGGATAGAGCGCGGCAATCGCCAGCCCGATGGGGTTCAAATAATACTGCGGAATTTTGCCGCCGGGGATGGGCTGCCCGGTAGTCGGGTCGATGGCCACCAGGCTGCTTTGTGAAAAATCGCCGGTGCGCTCGGCCAGAGTTGGCACATTGGTGACGAGCGTCTGCCCGGCTGCCATGCGCGTGCCCTCGTAATCGGCGAAGAAAAACGTCCGGTTGCGGACCAGCGGCCCGCCCAGCGAGCCGCCGAACTGGTCGCGCTGGTACTTTGGCGCCGGCTGATCGGAAGGCGCGAAAAAGTTGTTTCCATCGAGCGCGCCGTTGCGGAAGAACTCGTAAGCGGTGCCGTGGAACTGGTTGCCACCGGAGCGTGTGACTACGCTGATCTGGCCGCCCGCGTTTCTGCCGAAACTTGCGTCGTAGGTGGAAGTCGCGACTTCGAATTCGCGGATGGCGTCCACGGGCGGCGTCACGCCGACTCCGTTCAGCTTGGGATCGCCATTGTAGGCGCCGTCGAGCAGGAAGTTGTTGGCATCCTCGCGGGCCCCGTTGACGCTGATGGAGAAGGCACCGCGAACCGATCCGGCAGAGCCTTCGGCCGGCGGCACGACCCCTGGCAGCAGCAGGCTGAGCTGGTAAAAATTGCGCCCATCGAGAGGCAGGCCGAGAATCTGGCGGTTGTCGATGACGCCGCCCATGGTCGACGATTCCGTCCGCACCAGCGGTGCGATTCCGGCCACTTCGATGGTTTGGGTGCTCGCTGTGGCCAGGCCCATCTCCACTCGTACATCCCGATCCTGGTCGACCTCCATCATCAACGTCTGGGCGTACTTGAGAAAGCCCTGGTGCTCCGCTTCCAGACGATATTCGCCGGGTGGGACGGCGGCAATGGTGAACTCTCCCCGAGCATCGCTGGTCGCGCTCCTGCGCGCGCCAGTTTCCTGGCTGGTCAAGGTAACCGTGGCTCCCGGCACTTGCCCGCCGCTGGGGTCCGCAATCACGCCTCTGACGACGCCCGCGACGGTCTGGGCGTGCGCAGCCGCGATGAAGACGAGAACGGCGATGGTGAATTTCAAGCGGGACATAAGGCAGCAGGCAGCCACTCCGAAACATATCACGCGGCAGCGGTTGGATGTATAATCGAGGCCGGCATGATGGCAAAACGAGAATTATCGCGTCGCAGTTTGTTTGCCGCTTCCGCGACAGCGGCTCTAGCGGATCCCGGCCAGGCGGCAGCCCAGGCAGTGGGAGTCAAGAAGGCCGATCTACCCGACCTCACCATCAAGGAAGTCAAGGTCTACGTCGCCGAGCTCGGCAATGTCCGCCACCTCAACAATACGGAGACCGGCGAGATTGTCTCCATCGTTACCAACAGCGGGATCGAAGGCAACATGAGCATCGGCAACCGCGCAAGCCCATCGGGCGAGCCGCGCTTCCTCGAATATGCCAAGGGCCGGCTGCTCGGCAAGAGCGCTCTCGACGTAACTTCCATCACCCCCGTTCCCAACACCAGCCGTTTCAGCGCCTATGGAGCGCTGACTGCCGGCCGCGGGGGTTCTCCGCCCGGAGGGGTTTTCCGAGTGGGTGGTGGACGCGGCCCGGCGGTCACGGTTCCGTCCGGCGCGGTTCCCGCCGCTACCGCTCCCCTTCCCGGCGGCGGGCGCGGCAGCATGGGTGGTGGCTACGGCGGCCCCGGGGTCGGGCTGACTTACCTGCACGATTCCATCATCGACGTCTGTCTGTGGGACATCCTCGGCAAGGCTGTGAACCGGCCCATCTACCAGCTTCTGGGCGGCACCAAGACGCGCGTAATGGCCTATGCCAGTTCGCAGCACCTGCCCTATGTCGAAGATTACGCCCCCGACGTTCTGAGGGCTAAAGCGGCAGGTATCAGGGGTTACAAGATCCACCCCGGCGGAGGGCAGTCGGCGAACGCCCCGCTGCGCGCCAGCTACGTGGGTTATATGGAGGAGATCCGGCAGGTCCGCAAGGCAGCCGGCGACGATTACCCGCTCATGTTCGACGGCGGCGGCAACGTCTACTCGGCGCTGAAAGTCGGACGGCTGCTGGACGAGCTGGGCTACCTCTGGTACGAAGACCCAATCCCCACGCCCGATGTTGAAGGCCTGATCCTACTCGCCCGGGAGTTGGATGTTCCGCTCAACATAGGCGAGTTCATCATGGACCTGCACACCTTCGCCGTCTACATCAAGCGGGACGCGCTCGATATCGTGCGCTTCATTGCGGACAACATCGGCGGGATCACCGGCGGGTTGCGAGTGTCCCAACTGGCCGCGGCTTTCGGATTGGAATGCCAGCCGCACAACTGGGGCAACGAGATGGACCTGGCGGTGCATTTCCAGCTAGAACTGGCCGCCAGCACCAACTACTGGTTCGAGATGCCGTGGCCGATGGAATACGCCGACCGCGTGTACCACAAGGACAAGTTCCGAGTGGATAAGGACGGCTACGTCAACGCGCCGGCCGAGCCGGGACTGGGTTATCCGATCGACCGCGATGCGCTCGACAAGATCATGGTCCGCATCGATCGTTAAGGCCGGGACGCCGCGGCTGCCGGCTGCGGTACGATGAAGCCGTACGCGACGGAGATGGGGATTGCTGAGGCTGCTGCTAATCGCCGGACTGCTCCTGTTGTTTGCTGGGAAACTTCTGCCTGGTTTGGGCGGATGGCTCGGCGGCCAGTCCAGGAAGCCCTTCCGGCAGGCGAAGTGGATGTGGAGCTGGTTGGCCGGAACCGAAGCCGAAGCTATTCAGGCCGAGTACGAATACGGGCGTGAATGTGCCCGGCAGTTCGCGGCGCAGTTCTCAGGCAAAGCTCCGCGCGAGAAGCAGGAACTGGTGGCGGCGGTCGGGTCCAAACTGGCGGATGCCGTGAAGGACCGGCGCCACGAGTTTCACTTCAGCCTGGTTTGCGCCGGCTTATCGAACGCCTATGCGCTGCCGGGAGGCTTCGTCTTCATCACGGAGCCGCTGCTCGATCTGTATGCGCAGGACCGGGACGAGCTGGCCTTTCTCCTGGGGCACGAAATGGGGCACGTCTTGCGCGGCCATGCGAGGAGCCAGCTCACGGCCCGCACGCTCCTGCAGGCAGTGACGGCGCGGCTCGCGGGTGCGGGCCTGATGCTTCGGCAACTGCTCAATCAAGGGTATTCGAGGGAACTGGAACTGGAGGCGGATCGCGAAGGGGCCCGGCTCGCAGCAGCCGCGGGTTTCGATCCCGGCGCCGCGGCGCGCGCACTGCGCCGGTTGGCGCGGGTATCGAGCGGATATCCCGGATTGACGGATTACTTTTCGTCCCACCCCCCGTTGGCGGAGCGGGTTCAGAAATTGGAGCGGGGGCCGTGAGCCCGAATCCGAATCTTGTCGACCTGAACCTGCGAGGCCACACCGCCGTTGTCACCGGAGGATCGAGAGGCATCGGGCGTGCGACCTGCCTGGCGCTGGCGGCCCACGGCGCGGCGGTCGGCGTGCATTACTCCGCCAGCCAGGCGCAAGCTGCCGAGGTGGTGGAAGAGATCCGCCGCGGCGGCGGTCGAGCGGTCGCCATTCGGGGCGATCTGCGGGAGGCCGATGCTCCTGGGCGCGTGATCGCCGAGGCCGTCACGGCACTCGGCCCCATCGACATCCTCGTCAACAACGCGGGGGAGATGACGGATGTGGCAGTCGAAGCCATGCTCGATGAAATCTGGGAGGCGGCGCTGTCGCTGCACCTGACCGCCACGTTCCGCTGCTCGAGGGCGGTGATCCCGATGATGAAAATGCGCCGGTGGGGACGTATCGTAAACGTTTCCACGCAGGCGATCTACACCGGATCGAAGAATCACGCGCACTATGCGGCTGCCAAGGCGGGTCTCCTGGGCTTTACATTTTCGCTTGCCAAAGAGGTTGGCGAGCACGGAATCACGGTGAACCTGGTGGCGCCCGGGCGCATCCGGACCGGCATGCTGCTGGAGCGTTCCTCCGGCCGCGAAGCGGAGTGGATGGGGCAGACGCCCTTGCGGCGCTTCGGCGAGCCTGAGGAGATTGCCGGCGCCATTGTCTTCCTGGCCTCCCATGCGGCGGGCTACATCACCGGCGCGACGCTGCACGTGAACGGGGGCCTGGTAATGGACTGACTCCGTGCTACACTCCTGGGCATGAAAACCCTTATCGGCATTCTGCTGGCTGCCGCGGCTTTCGCGGCCGATCCCAAGGAGATTCCTCTGTATCCCGGCGCCGCTCCAGGGTCGGAGAACGCTACTTACGCGGAACAGGAGACCATCGGGCCGCAGGACCACATACGGCGCATCAGCAACATCACGCACCCGGTACTGCTTGAGTATCTTCCCGAAAGCGCCAAAGTTACGGGGACGGTCTGGATCGTCTGTCCGGGCGGCGGGTTTCGATACCTGGCCATCGATTACGAGGGAACCGACGTTGCGCGCTGGCTGAATGCGAACGGCGTGGCTGCGTTAGTCCTCAAGTACCGCGTCGCGCGCACCGGAGACGATGGCGAGAAAGACCCCGCCACGGCACAGGACCGCCGCAAGACCGCCATGGCCTTCGGCTTGGCCGACGGGCAACAGGCGGTGCGCATGGTGCGTTCCCACGCCGCGGAGTGGGGCATTGTGCCGGACCGAATCGGCATCATCGGCTTCTCGGCCGGCGGGTACGTGGCTGCGGCCGTCGCATTGCACCACGATGCCGCCAGCCGGCCCAACTTCGCGGCGCCGATCTATCCGGCCGTGCCCGCCGACATCACCGTCCCGGCGGACGCGCCGCCGCTCTTCCTGGCGCAGGCCGACGACGACGCAAGCCTCTCAACCGTGGATAACACCGTCCGGCTTTACACCGCGTGGAAGAAAGCCAACATCCCCGCCGAAATGCACATCTACCTGAAAGCCGGACACGGATTCGGCATGAAGAAACTGGGTCTGCCGACGGACACCTGGATCGACCGATTCCACGACTGGCTCGGCTTGGAAGGACTATTGAAGCCCGTCCGATAGCGGTCTGGCGTCCTCCCGGCGCGGATATCAGAACGAGAGTCTGGCGCTGAACTGCAGCTTGCGCGGCGAGTTGGCCATCGCGTTGAAAATGCCGAAGGTGGCGGAATCGATACCCAATCCCGGAGCCGCGAAATGAACCGCGTTGTTGACGTTAAACGCGTCCGCCTGGAATGCCAGCCGGATCTTCTCGCGGATCGGGAACTCCCGGCGCACCGTAATATCCATATCCGCGTTGTGCGGTGCAAACAGCCCGTACGGAGCCGCGCGCGGAATGTCGCCCACCGTGTAAGCCGGCGCATCGACGAAAGCCGCCTTATTGAGGTAGGACGTGGTGGTGATATTTCCGGTGCCGGGCGTGCCATTCTGCCACACGCTTCCCGAAAAGCCTGGTGCAAAATTCGGATAGCAGGAGGCGTCGATAATGCCGCCGCCTGTGCACGTGCCGGTGATCGACATAGGCGCACCGCCGGCATACGTGAAGATTCCGGCGAACTGCCAGTGGCCGATCACTGCGTTCAGCGGCTGGAGATTGCTCTTCAGCTTGCCAGTGCCGAATGGCAACTGGTAGACAAATGTGGCGCTAACCACGGTCGGGTGATCGATGGTGCCCGGTCCTTTTTCGAGGAAGTCCTTGTTCGGATCGCGCACCCCGACCAAATCGTCCAGTTCCTTGCTGTAGGCGTAATTGAACATGAACGTCAAGCCGTGACCTAGCCGTTGGTTGAGCGAGATCTGGAGCGAGTTATAAGTCGAATTTCCAACATCCAGCCAGGGATCGGAGATGCTGCCATATTGCGGGAAGGGCTTCAGTGCCTGGGCTACGGTTCCCGAGAAGTTCGGAAACGGTGTTTTGAAACTGGGGAACATGGCCTGAACCGTTGCCAGAGAGGTCGCGTTCAGGGTCGAGCTCAGAGTCCCTTGCAGCGGAAGATACGTCACCGGAATCTGGTTGGTAAAGGGTCCGGCGACGGCGGCGCCAGGCAGCCAGTGGCCCGCACTGGCGCTATAAGAAACGCTCAGCATCAGGTTCTGCGTAATCGAGTGCTGGACGTTGATGTGCCAATCCTCGTAGTAGGGGGCTTTTCCGCCGAAATTGGGATCGCCGTAAGTCATCCCGACAGCCGTGGAGGGGCCGGCCCACGGCGCCCCAGCCGCCAGCGCAGCCGCCGCGGTGATAGAGCCGATACCGTAGCTGGGGTTGATATACGGCGGGGGATAAGCGATACCCGGGACGCCGTTATCCCAAATGTATGCCGGCTGCCCGGTGACAACCGAGGACTGGGCGTTGGTGCCGTTAAAACCAACCTGGCTCAGCCCCTGGCGTCCGTTGGCGCGCCCACCCACACCGCCGGCGTGCGCGTAGAATATGCTGTAGCCCGCCCGGACGACGGTCTTCTGGCCCAAGCGGTAGGCGAGCCCGACGCGAGGCCCGGGGTTGATGTTGTGCTGCTGGACCGGAGTACTGCAATTGCAACTGTCGGTACTGTTGCCGGCAAATTGCAGCGCTCCCGGAATGCCCCCCGCGACCGGGTTAGCCAGAGTTGGATTGAAGAAGGACATCCGGTTGACCACTTCCGTGAACGGACTCCATATGTCCCAGCGGAGACCCAGATTCAGGCTCAGGCGCGAGTTGACTTTGAAATCGTCCTGAACGTACCAGGCATATGTCTTGTATCGTCCGCCGGTTTCGGTGACCGAATCCTGCGTGTTGGTGCTGCTATCCACCATTCCCAACAGATAGCCCGCATACCCCAGACCGGTGGTGCCGCTCAGTGCTCCGTTGACAAATTGGGCCGTCTCATTGTTGCTGAACGTGAAGGCGGCATCCAAGGCAAAGGTCTCGTTGTCCTGGAGCGTCTGCCACTGGAAACCGAACGTAAGGTTGTGCCTTCCTTTGGTCCACAGAAGATTATCTTGGGCGTCAACTGTGTTCTGCGCTTCGTTGTACACATGAGCGTTGGTTCCGTCCCAGCTCACGGGAGCGTTTTGGCCGCTAAAGCTGATATCCGGAAACGCCGTGCTGGCGAATCCGGCCGGCAGACCGGTGAGGCCCGCCTTCCCGGGATAGTTGCCGTTGATGGTGGGGTCCGTCAGCGGGATCCACAGACGGCTCAAAGACAAGCTGGCCTGGTTGACCAGGGTCGGTGAGATGACGTAAGAATCGTGAAGCTGTGACACGGTCGAGTACTCGATCACGTCTCTTCCGTCCGTGTAAGGCGTGGGCAGCGTCGACGTGCTGACCGGTGTCAGGCTGCCGACGGTCGGCCAGGCATACTTGCCCGTGGTGTACAGGGCGAAGAGCCGGTGTTTGTCGCTCAGGTTGTAGTCCACCTTATCCGTGGTGCTGTCGTTATTGACCGTGCTGGGCAACACGGCCAGGTAATTGTTGGTAATGTTGCCGTTGGTGGGGGGTGGAAGATAAGACTGAAAAGACTGGGAAGCCTTTGAGATGCGGCTGGTGGGGATGAGGTTGCCGGGGAACGGTGTCCGCGCCGCGGTCCCGGTCGCGCTGGTGGGATCGTAAATCACTTGCGGGAACGCGCTGAAGTCTCCCGTCCGCTCGGCCGTGGTCGGTATGCTCTGGTAGCCGATAGGAGTCGTGGCCGATACGAGACGGTATCCATCGTAGTTAGCGAAGAAGAACAACTTGTTCTTCTTGATGGGGCCGCTGACGCTGACTCCGAATTCGTTCTGATGGTCAACCGGCAAGACCGCCGCGAAGAAACCTCGGGCGTCGAAATCGGTGTTCCGGAAGTATTCGTAGACGCCGCCGTGGAACGAGTTGCCGCCCGACTTGAGGACATAATTCTCCACGCCCTGTCCTTCGTACATGGCCTTGGCGCCGGCCGTCTCTACCTGAAACTGCTCCACGGCCTCCACCGAAACCCCGAATGCCAGGTTGCGCGTGTCGGCCTCGGTTCCGGCGCTGGTCAGCGGCAGACCCTCGATGTAGACCTCGTTCTGATAGGTCTGGCCGCCGTTGAACGAACCCGTAGATGGACCGGCCGCCTGCGTGCTGTAGTTGTCGACGCCTACGGCGAGGCCGGCAAACGCCGAGGGATCGCGGGGAGACCCGGCCGCATTCATCGCCAGCGGTAGGGCGTCGTAGACGTTGTTCTGCATGGAGGAGCCAAGCGCGACATCGTCTGTCTTCAGCACGGAAGGCGCGGCTTCCACGGTGATCGACTGAGTGGCCGCACCGACCTGCAATGTGGGATTCACGGCCACGTTTGCCAGCGCTTCCAAAACTACATGGGTTTGAGTCACAGTTTCAAAACCGGTGGCCTTGACCGTAACGGTATACTCGCCGGCAGGGAGCAGAGAGAGCACAAAAACTCCGGCCTCCGTGGTGGAGCGGGTGGTTTGGACCCCCGTGGCCACATTCGTGGCTGTTACCGAAGCGCCGGCCACCACGGCTCCCGAAGGATCCGTGACCGTTCCTTGAATCGTTCCACTACCGCCCACTTGCGCAGTCGCCGCCGCAACTGCCAGGAGCGCTGCCAATATGCAACACAAGACTCGCATCGTTATCCTCCGTAATTGTCGTTTTGACGTTCCTAAGAACCCCGTGCGATTATTCTCTCGCGAGAGCGGGATTCATGCAAGCACGTTCTTCGGACTTGAAGAGGTTATGAGCTATGAAACGTCATCCGATGCGCTGTGGCACCGGAAGTGCTTTGCTATGATGCGATTGCGTGGGTCCGTCCGTTCTCTTGCGGGCGACCGCCCCGAAACGCGATGTTTCGCAGTGCGTAGCAACCGGCCGGGAAGGACATCACGGCCGTTGGCGCGGCCGCCGGACACGCCGCATGTTACCCTGTTTCGGCGGCGGATTGTTTGTGAAGCGATTTCCTTTTCTCGACTGGATGCGCGGGCTGGCCGTGGTCATCATGATTCAGTGCCACGTATTCAATTCCTTCGCGCGCATGGACCTGCGGGAGGGCGGCCCGTACGTGCTCTCGCAATTCGTCGGCGGAATGGCCGCGCCGTTGTTCCTCTTCATGGCGGGCATGACGTTCGCTTTCCAGTTGGAGAGCCTCGAGCGCCGCGAGCGGAACCGGTGGCGGCGCTGGCGCATTTCCCTGCGGCGCGCGGCCTATATCCTGGGCATCGCATTCCTGTTCCGTTTCACCAACTGGGTGGCCAGCCTGCCCCATGCCGACGTGGGCGAGATCACCAAGGTGGACATCCTGAACTGCATGGGCGTGGGGATGGCGGCGGTCTCTCTGGCGGCGTTGTTCGAGTTCAAGGGGCGCGTGCGCTTCGCCGTTCTGGCGGGGCTGGCCATCGCCGCGGCGGCGCCCATCATGACCAACCTCCCGTGGGGCGGAACGCCAGCGCTCTTCCGGGAGTACCTCGTGCCCGGTCCCGGCCGCGGACGATTCCCGTTTTTCCCGTGCGCGTCCTACGTGGGGTTCGGCCTGGCCGCCGGCGCCATCGTCAAGCGCACGGCCGCGGACCGGATGGACCGGCTCATGCAGTGGTCCGTGCTGATCGGATTGGCGCTGGTCTTCACGGCGCAGTATTTTTCCAACATCCCCTACTCCGTCTACCCCAAGTCCGACTTCTGGAGAGACAGCCCGGCGCTCATCCTGATCCGCGTGGGCATCATGCTGCTGATGATGGCAGGGGCGTACCTCTGGACGGAGTTCGGCATGGGAACAGGGTGGAGCTGGATGCTCTGCTTCGGGAAGACTTCGCTGATGGTCTACTGGGTACACGTGATGCTGGTTTACGGGGACCTGGCGAAGCCGCTCAAACGCGCGCTGACGATTCCGCAAACCGTGCTGGCGGCGCTCCTGGTGATGCTGTCGATGGTGGCGCTGGCCGCCGCGTGGCTGTGGTGGAAGGCGGGGCGAAAGCTCACGTCGAGTGGACCTCCGGCCGGCACGCCTGTAGCCGTTTCGGCTGCCAAAGGGACTGAAACCTGAATCGGGGGACCGAAATGCCAGAAGACCAGAATCGAGGACGAGGAGCGATGCGGAGAGGCGCCGTGATCCTGCGCGCTGCCCCGTACCGGATCGTTCTATGGACCTCATTCCTGGCCTGGGGGATGTGCTTTGTGGTTCTCTACGTCGGTTCATTCGCTCTGAATACCGACGCCGGTTCTATTCTGGAGCGTCGGCGACCGCGCCGTTTCCATCTCGGGTAGCCACTTTCTTTGCCAGGTGGCCGATGGAGGCGCTCTGCAAAACGCCCAGCATGGCCTCTTGCGCTTGGGCCCAGATGCCATGGGCCGGACACGCCTCCTGGCGGCTGCAAGCGTGGTCTGAAGTGAGACAGAGGTTGAGGCGCACGGGACCCTCGATGGCCTGCACCACATTCAGGATCGACACGCCGGTGTGGGCTTCCTGGAGCTCGAAACCCCCGGTGTTACCGCGGTGCGAAATCACCAACCCGGCGCGGGTCAGGCTTTGCAGCACTTTCGAAAGGAACTGCTCGGGACATTCGGCCTCCCGGGCCAGCTCCGCCCGGCTGGCGCGCGCGCCCGGCGGTAGCCCGGCCAGGTGAATCATCACCCGTACGGCATAGTCAGCGGCTCTTGTCAGTTGCATAAACCATTTCATCATGCACTCTAAGTGCCACATTCGAACGGCCTGATTATTCGGACAAGTAGGACAAAGATTGGGTGAAAAGCCGCTTTTCTATGCCCTAAACGGCCCCAAATGGGTGAAATTCTTTGTTGCAAACCTCTACAGTTCGACCCGTGCCGGCTGAGCACTACTGATAGTGGATCGTGATCGCTAAGAGCCTCAGGCGTGTTCGGCAGGCCTTGTGCGCAAGGCGAAAAATTGGGATTAGTTCCCAATTCTTTGCCCAACATAGAAACGTATGTGAAAGTAAACAAAATACTTAGCTTTGGCATGAAAAGTGCTTCTTCCACCAACAGACCACAATCGCGGGCCAATTGTGCCTGGAAGCGGAAGAGATTGAGGACAAGTGGCTGAGCTATAGCCGCTTAAGTTGCTTATTGAACAGCACGGCGCGATGGGCGATACAGACGTTCATGACGCGCCCGAGGCAGAAATATTATGAGACGCTACGACCTGTTTGCGTTGCTTTTACCCCTGTTAGTGTCCAGTGCCCGCGCCGACATCCTGGGAACTGCGGATAGCTTTGCAGTCTTGGCCGGCTCGGCCGTCACCAATACTGGCCCGACCACCATCACCGGAAACCTGGGCGTGTTCCCCGGTACCGCGATCAGTGGCTTCCCTCCAGGAACCGTGACAGGAACCATATACCACGCCGGTGGCGTCCCGGACACGGCCCAGAGTGATGTCACCACCGCATACAGTACGCTGTTTGGCCTGCCATACACTACAGACTTGACCGGTCAGAATCTGGGCGGGCTAACGCTTTTGCCTGGCGTCTATCATTTTGACAGCTCGGCTTTCTTGGACGGGACACTCACGCTCAACGCCCAGGGCAGCAACGATGCATTGTGGGTTTTCCAGATCGGTTCCACGCTAATCGCGGGGAGCGTGAGCACCGCAAATGTTCAAGTGATTAACGGCGGGCCGGATGACGGCGTGTTTTGGCAGGTCGGCACATCTGCGACTCTCTATGCCGACACAACGTTCGAGGGGAACATCCTGGCCAACCAGAGTATTACTCTCGATACCGGCGCAATAATCCCGTGCGGCCGCGCCCTGGCCGAAAACGCGGCAGTGACCCTGGATACCAATGTCATTTCAAGCGCCTGCACATATGTTACTGGGTGGACCACTGCTCAGGCCACAGAGTTAAGCGGGCTAAGCGGGATGCTCGGCACAGGCTTGAGCAACCCTGCTAATAACTCTCCCGGCGACTACAATTCCTCCCCCGTTCCGGAACCCAGCGCACTTCTGCTTTTGGCCACCTGTATCGCCGGGTTGGCGATACAGCAAAAATGGGCGCGGTCGAAAGGCGCAAAATCGCGGTGGTTGTAGGACTTTGTTCCTCGCCTCCCCCGAGGCCCCATTACAGTCTCTGAACAATAGTTCGTCCGGCGTCCGGCTGCGTATTCTCCGGTGAGGCCGTGTAGAACTTCCGCGCGGCGAGAGACCCCGGCGTGGCACAATGATCGCATGTGGAACGCGATCCGGATGGGCGCGCTGGCTGGCGCGGTGATGGCTGCCGGCGGCGTGCGTGCGGCTGACAATCAACTGACCGCCAGGGAGAAGGCCGCCGGCTGGCAACTCCTGTTCGACGGCAAGTCGTTCGCCGGGTGGGAAGATCCCGCCAGGAAATCTCCGCCGGGGGATTCGTTCGTCATCGAAGACGGATGCCTGAAGGCGGTGGCGCATCCGCAGATCGTGGAAGACCTTTTTGCGAGAGATACCTACAGCGATTTCGAATTGGATTTCGACTGGAAGATTTCACCCGGCGGCAACAGCGGCGTCAAATACCGGATTCAAGACCGCGTGTTTCTGCTCAGCCGTCCGGGCATGAAGTTCGAGGACCTGGTGAACCTGACCCTGAAAAACCGTCCCAAGGGGCGGCTGGAGCGCGGGCAGGAATACGTGATCGGGTTCGAATACCAGTTGCTGGACAATGCCCGGAACCCCGATGGGCGCGTTGGCCCGAGCCACCAGGCGGGCGCCCTGTACGACATGTTTCCGCCGTCTCAAGACTCGACGCGCCCGGTGGGCGAGTGGAACCATTCGCGGCTGGTGGCCGGGGGCGAGCACGTCGAGCACTGGCTCAACGGCGTGAAGGTGGTGGATGGCAGGCTGGATGCGCCGGAGGTGGAGCGGGGCACGGGCGCGCGCTGGAGCGCGGGCTCGCCGGTGTACGAGATGCTGGTGAAGCACGCGCGCAAGATCTGCCAGATCTCGCTCCAGAACCACGACACCGAAGCGTGGTTCCGCAACCTCAAGATCCGGCGGTTGAGCAGGTAGAAATGTCCAGATATGTGTCTGTGTCGCTCTTGCTTGGAGCGGCCCTCATTGAGGCTGTCGGAGACGGGATCGTGCGCGTCGGAATGCGCACCTCCTCGTGGCAGCGTGGGTTGTATTACGTGGTGGGGGCCGCGGTTCTTTTCGCCTACGGATGGACAGTGAATAGGCCGCCTTGGAAGTTCGGTGAATTGCTTGGACTATATGTTGTCTTCTTTTTTCTGGCCGCGCAGGCGGTATCGTATTTCGTGCTCAAGGAAACTCTGCCGCGCCCAGTCCTGGTTGGCGGGTTGCTGATTGTCAGCGGCGGGCTGGTCATCTTTCTATCGAAGTAGCTGCTGCTGCGTTAGGCGAATTTTTCGCCGAAGGTCCTAATCCCAGCTTTTTGCGCTGCCTTCCGTAATTTCCCGTCGAGTGTGGCGAGGGGCGCACCGTGCCTGATCGAGAGTTCCAGATAAGCCGCGCCGTACGCCGAAAGGCCGTATTCGCGCGCCAGGGGCAGAACATTGCTCACGTGATCGCAGACCGGCTGGGTGTCCTGAACTAGTGAGAGGCTTCCCAGCAACGTTGCGAAACGGCGGATTTCCGGCTGGCGCAGACGTTTGCTCCTCTCGCCGGCCAAGACCGCATTAGCAATTTCCGACCCCCATATGGCCGGAACGAGAATCGTCTGTCCTTCCAGCGCTACCAGGACAGCGTCTGCGTAGTCGCTGGCTTCATCCGGAAAGCACCATGCAAGTGCTACCGAGGCATCGACCACTACCCCCGTCAAAACCGCCGGCCTTCAGCCACCATTTCACGCACACTCATCTTGCCGGGCTTCACGCGCTTGCGTAACGCCCGCAGGCCCTCTACAACTTCCTTGTGGGTCAGCTTTGGCTGGGCGGCGCCGATTGGTACCAGCATGGCGGAAGGGACCCCATGTCTGGTGATGGTGATCCTCTCGCCCTTTGACACCCGTTCCAGCAAAGATGCCAGATGGGTTTTTGCTTCGAATGCGCCTACTGTCTCCATGGTTTCTCATCAACTAGTTTAAACTGGTTTGGAGCCCCCTGCATGGTGCCAGCGCGGGAGTGCCATCAACGCGGCGCCATATAGCAGCAGGGAGAGGAATAGCGCGGCCTTGCGGTCCTGGTGAAGGTCTTCCACCACCAGGCGGTACGCGCCGGCGATCATCACCGGGTAGATCAAGCGGGAAAGCTCCAGCCGGTTCCAGCGCGACCCGGCCCAGGCCAGCAAGAGAGCGGCGGCGGCCAGCACGCCCGTGTGCATAGTGGCGCAGTAGGCGTGGCTGGCGCCCGCGCCGAACAGAGCATGATACGCGGTGGTGAGCGCGCCGGCCGCGATCCCGGCCACGAGCCATATCAGCGCGGCGGCCACGACTACGCGAAAAGTCTGCAAGCTCCGCGTGCCGCGTTCCGCTTGCGCCTGGCGGACCGCCAGCAGGTAGCAGACTGCGGCCGCCAGCGCGCCCGCGCCAATCGCGGCCGGATTCTCGCCGGACCACGTGGCTTCGCCCAGCAGAAAGTGCCCGGCCTGTTCGAGCGCGCCCGACCAGGCCAGCGCCAGCAGAAGATAGACACCGCCATGCACCTGGAGCGTCAAACGGCCGAAGAAGCCTCCGGCCCAGATGCAGCCGATCGCCAGGGCCAGCCACGCGCCCGAGGCGGCGGCGCCGGAAAGCAAAATGCGACTGCCGGCCAGCGCCAGCAGAATGCCGAACGTCGAGTAGGTGTAGAAATTGCGGCTGTGCGAGCCATCGCGGTCGAGCAGCGCAAACGATACCACGTAGCAGGCTGCGGCGCAGGCCAGGGCTATGGCGCCGACGGCGGTTGACTGGTTCGAGAGACGCAGCCCGCCGCCCACGCCGATCAGAAAAGCCAGCGCGCACTGCGCGGTTTCAAAAGCCGTGAACGTGAAACCGCGCAACAGGGTCCGGATAATGGTGCTGGAGAGGTAAATCACCAGCAGCAACACCTGGGAAGCCAGCAGCCACGAGTGCGGAATGGGCGCGTAGGCCTCCGGCAGGCCGCGCGCGTTGGTGACCAGCCAGGTCGCCAGCAAAACCGAGAGATCGGCGGCGGTGGCGGCCAGCCAGCGCTCACTCAGCCAGTGGTCGAGGCAGGCGGAGGCTTCGACGGCGGCGGCCGTCGCCAGAAACACGAGAGTGAAAGGCAGGACGTCGTGCGTGGCCATGAGCAGGCCCGCGGCCGTGCCGAGTCCCGCCAGGGTGGTGATGGTGGCCACCACGAGCAGGTCCTTGCGCCAGGAGACCCCCAGGCCGAAGACGATGAAGAGCAGCAGGATGGCTCCGGCCGTCCAGGTGGAGATGGCGTGAAAGCGCAAGGTGGCCTCCCACAGCAAAGGCGAGAGCACCAGCACGGAGGTCAGGGCGCGCAGCGCGGTTTCGATGCGGCGCGCGGCGGGCGTGCGCGCGGCCCACACCAGCCAGAGGAGGGCGTAAAGGAGGCCGATGGCGACCCCGGCCTTGGGTGCGAACGTTCCCGATTCGGTGAGGGCACGAAGAAGGTAGGCGCCCGCGAGACCGAGCAAGGCGCGGCCAAGAACGGGGAGGAGCGCGGTGGTCTCGGGGAGAAGGTCTGAGTTGGCAGGCGGAAGCGCGTGAGCCACGCTGTTGGCAGGCGGAACCGCCTGCCCCACCTGGCCCACATTTATCAGGTGCTCGAGGTAGGCGACACGCCGCGCGAGGTCGCGGACCTCGCGTTCGAGATCGTCCGGCATGGAAACCTCCTCAGGTTTCGCTGCGCTCCGGCCAGGGCGGCAGGAGTATTACCAGCACGACGAAAATCACAAACGGAAGAATCATCAGCCCCACGGCCGTGAACAAGCCCTCGCGCGCCGCGAAGGACACCTTGTAGGTGGTGTATCCCAGAAAACTTTTCGAGAACAACTGGCCGCCGATCACCACGTTCCAGCGCATGGCGAAGATGCCGACCAGGGTCAGCAGGCCCGCGGTGAGGTACATGGCCCGCCGCTTGGCCTCGGAAAACGTCCACAACTGGTTGGCCGCCAAGAGGGCCAGCGGGACCAACGTCCCCACGAGGATCTGCAAGATGATCTGCGAGAACATCAGGCGCGTGTGCACCATGAAATCCAGGCTGCGGAAAGACTCGTCGGCTTCGTAGGTGCGATGCACCAGGTCCAGCATCTCGAGCGTGAAGTCGATCAGGAAGGTGTAGAAAAGATACTTGCCGATGGTGTCGAGGCATCGCATGTCGATGGCTATCTTCTTCACCTTCGTGGACGCCATGTAGAGGAGCAGCACCGCCGCGATTCCGGAGGTCATGGCCGAGAACAGAAAGACGATGGGCATGAGCGGGGTGGACCACCAGGGGTTGGCCTTGATCGAGCCGAAAATGAATCCGACGTAGCCGTGCAGCAGAAAGGCGGAGGGGATGCCGATAACCGTTACGGTGTAACCCACCTTGTCGTCAATGCGGCGCGCGGCGGGGCTGACGTTCTCCGAGCCCAGAGTGAGCGCCTTGTAGACCAGGCGCATGAAGCCGGTGGTGGATTGCGCCATGCGAACGATATCGGCGCGGTAATCCAGCCAGATTTCGAGCAGCAGGACCACCGTGAGATACCACAGGTAAACGAAGCCGAACATGGCCATGGCCGAAGAGGTGTGAGGCGTGAGGTACATCTCCATGGAACGCTCGGGGTGGCCCAGGTGGAGCTGCAAAGGCAGGGGCGCTACCAGCAGGAACGCCAGGGCGGTGAGCAGCGCCAGCCGGTAAGTGGGGCGCACGGCTTCCACCTTGAACACGCGCTCGAGCGAGGCCAGGATGAATGCGCCCGCCACCAGGCCGGTGATGTAGGGGTAGAGCACAATGAGGAGGCCCCATTGCAGCTCGATTTCGTTGGGGTACATGAAACCATCGACGCCGGGTATCATCGTTCGCTCCTTATCTCACCGAGCCGTCGAGGTCCTTGTAATAGACCTTCGCTCCGGTTGCCATGTACGGCTTCAAGATCTGCACCTTGTTGTGGCGCAGGAATTCGTGCACGGGGTCCTTGGGATTCTTGAAATCCACCAACTGGCGGGCGCCGGTGGGGCAGTTTTCGCAGCAGGCGGTGGTGAGCCCCTGGGTGATGCGGTGGTAACAGAGCGTGCACTTGTCCACCGTTCTCGTGTCCGGATGCAGGTAGCGGCAGCCGTAAGGGCAGGCCTGCACGCAGTAGCGGCAGCCCAGGCAGTAGCTCGCATCCACCAGCACCGCGCCGTCGGGGCTGACGAAGGTGGCGCCCACGGGGCAGACCTGCACGCAGGGCGAATGGGCGCACTGGTTGCAGAGCTTGGGTACGAAAAAGCTCTTCACGCCGGTGCGGGTGGAGGGCGGGAAACCGTCGATGGCACCGTTAGGCGAATCCACCCGGGGCTGTTGATCTTCTCCGACCTGGTAGCGCTCGACCCAGGTGCGGAAGTAGCCGCTCGGCACATGGTTCTCGTTGGAACAGGCGCGCACGCAGTTGCCGCAGCCGATGCACTTGTCGATATCGATGATCATGCCCCACCAGTGATCCGCCATTTTGTAAGCTTCGGGGGCAGGCTCGGCTCCGGTGATCTGCTCCAGGGTGGCCCCCACGGATGCCAGGACCAGGAGCTTGCCGCCTGCTGTGAATAAGTCTCTCCGACTGATCTCCATGCGATTGTTCCTTACCTCAGAGGTGCGGGTTGTGCGGTTGATGGCACGAATTGCAGAGCATGCCGCCGGAGTGCTCGGCGGTGACCACCTGCGGAAAGCCCGGGGGCTTGGCCGCGTCCTTTTCGTGACACCGGCGGCAGAGGTTGGCGACAGCGGGCAGCTTGGGGACGTTGGCGGCGGGGTCGCCGGCGTGTTGCGCCAGGGGACCGTGGCAGGTTTCGCAGGCGACGTGCGCGTGCTTGCCGGCGGCGCGCGCTTTGGCTTCGTCATCGTGGCACAGAACGCACTGGTCCTGGCCGGCGTAAGCAATGGGGAGCCGGCGGATTTCTTCCAGCGCGGCGGGGCGGAAGTGGCCGTATTGGCCGAAGGCCTTGGGGATAACTAAAGCACGTATGATGAGGAAGATACCGAGCCCGGCGACAAGCACAACCGCAGGGCGGACGAGGTGTCCCGAATCTGTGAAAATGCGGCGCAAACCCATCTCCTTTCCATAGGCGTGTGCAACATAAGGACCAAACGGCCTGTATATCCGAAAATGAAGTATTTAAGGGCTTTTGTGGGGATTTGCGACGGTTCATGATAGTGGTCGGTTCGTGAGTATGGGGTAAATGACCCAATGTGGGGGAAGGGGCGTCGGAGGGGACGGGTCTGATGGAATTGACGAAACAAAGCCAATTTCGCGGCCAAGCGGCTGATCTGATAGTGGCGTCGGGCCGGTGGTCGGGTGAGAGCCGTTCCCATCTATCTAGACAATTGTATATACTGGTTTCTGTGGAAGTTGGCCACTTCGAGAAGGCGACGCGCTCCGAAACAAAGATGTATTGGGAGATTGTCTATGGCGATACCTAGGACCCGCAGGGGGAAGACGGATTGGAACCGGCTGGAGCGTTTGGGCGACGCGGAGATCCGCAGAGCGGCGAAGGCCGATCCGGATGCGGCCCCGGTCGCGTCGTCCGAATGGTTCCGGAGGGCGAAACTGCTCGAGCCCCAGCCCAAAACGCCGGTCTCCATGCGGCTCGACGAAGACATCGTGAAGTGGTTCAGGTCCCGAGGACGAGGCTACCAGACGCGCATCAATGCGGTCCTCCGAGCCTACGTCGAATCTCGCTCGTCTACGTAGAGAGGTAGTCCCACGCGCAGCAACTCGGGGCTGGTGTGGGGGAGAAAGCTGGCGCCGACGAACTCATCCATGTAGCAGGGCAGGTCGGCGAGATCGACGTAGGTGATTTTGCTCAGATAGCCGGCGATCTCCGCGAAGAATTGGCGAGAGAGCAAGCCGAGGGCGGCGCCTTCGAGGGAACCGTTGTCCACGTAGCCGTAACGGCCCAGCGGCAGGGAGGGCAGCAGCCCGATGCCGAGCGCCGCCGGCAGATTGAGGAAGCGGCCGAAATTGCCGGAGACGATGGCCCGCTCGATGGCGTGCGGGCCAGGGCCCAGCGCTCCGAGCAGCGAGCGTATGCCGGCGAAGACCGCGGCTTTCGCCCGAATCAGGCTGGCCAGGTCTCTCTCCCACAGCGCCACTTTTCCGTCTTCGGAGAGGGCCAGGGCCGTTCCCCACTTGCCTTCCACGCGCCGGCCGGCCGGCAGGCGATTAGTGAACTGGCCGCTGCGGTCAATCCAACCCGCGCGGAACAATGCGTCCGTCAACGCGATCAGCCCAGAGCCGCACACACCGCGAACCCGGCCTCCGCCTATAACGGAGAGTTGAACCGCGCCGGTCTCGGCATTGATCGATGCGCCGTCCGCTGCACCGCGGTCCGCGCGCATGCCGCAGCGGATTCCGCCGCCTTCGAAAGCCGGTCCGGCGCTACAAGCGCAGGCCAGCGCGAAGTCTGCTCCGCCCAGAACGATTTCGCCGTTGGTTCCCAGGTCCACATAGAGGGACATGGTATCCGGGGAACGCGAGAAGCCAGCGCGCACCGCGCCGGCCACGATGTCGCCGCCGACCCAGCCGCCGGCGGCAGGCACGCTGTACACGGGCGTGCCATCCCCGCCCGGCCAGCCGAGTTCCGAAGCGTCAACGGGCGGGAAAGCCAGCGCGCGCGGCTCGGAGGGGACACGGCGAATCCCCGAAGGATCGGCCGCCAGGAGAAGGTGGATCATGGTCACATTACCCGCCACCACGTAGCCGCGGATTCGGCCGACGTCAGCTTGGCCGGCCCCTTCGGCGATCATGGAACCGATTGCGCTGCGAACGGACGCGGCCAGTTCTCCCAGCAAGCCTTTCTCGGCCGCGACGATGCGGGAAATGACGTCCGCGCCTCTGGGGATCTGCGGATTGTAAGCGCCGGCTTCACCGGTAATGAGACCGTCGGAAAGCCGGATCAGCAAAAGGCGCAGAGTGGTGGTGCCGATATCGAGCGCGACGCCCAGGTCCTCTTCGCCATTGAATCCCACGATGGGGTCGAGTTTCAGAGGCCAGGGCGCCCAGGCCTCGAGCGGCGCCAACCCGGTGTTGCGATCCCTGGAGATAAGCTTCGGAAGCTGCGCCTCGCCGAGCGGCAAGACCGTGAGCGGACCGTGGACCGGCGTGAGGCACGCGAGCACGTGGGGGAACCCGGCTTCCCTCTGAAGAATGCGGTATTCGGGCACCTCGCCGCCCAGGATTCGCACCATGCACCGGCCGCAAGCGCCGCGGCCGCCGCACTCGGCGCTGATCGGCTCGGCGGCAAGTTCGGCCGCCTGGAGTATGGTGGCGCCGTCGGCAACGACCGTGGATCGGCCGGATGGAGAGAAAGTAACCTGGTGAGGACTCATTGTGCGGGCTGCCACACATCTCGAAAAAACGGGCCGAGGTCAGATGCCTCTTGCGGGCCGACCAAGACCCGCCAGCCGTCGCCCAGAGCGTCCTCTAACTCGCCTGATATCACTGACACGTAGCCGGGAATAATGGCCGTCCGATGACTTACCCGCTCGGTGGCCTGCATCGTGCGGAGCGCCTTGGCTACGCGGTCGCCGGCGAATTTCCCGGCGGACCAGGCGGTGAGCACACTCAAGCCCTCGGCGTCCACCACCGCCAGATGGCAAGCCAGGCCGGTGGCTTCGAGCTCCGTCGAGACAATGAAGTAAGTGAGCGAGAAGTTAGTGGTGACCAGCAGCGGAGAAGTGGCATTGGGCTCCCCGATGGAGTAGACGCCCGGTTGCATTTGCAGGGGCTTCTGAGGGTCTGTGTAGATGTTCTGGCGCAGCGTCCAGAGAGGGAGCCAGGCCTCACCGCAGTGGTCCTCGATGGCCAGGAGCGATGCGAACTTGGTGATGCCGAGCACGGCTTTTTCGAACTCGCCGGCGGCGATGCGCAGAAAGACCGGGTGGCCCAGACCGGGGTGGATGCGGTCCAGCGCGCCTCTGCGGATGGCGCTCAGGCTGTGATGGAACCCGCGCAGATCCGCGCCTGGAGGCTCCAGCAGAATGTCGGCGACACCGGCGCGAGTGGCATCCATGGCCGCGGTGGCGAGAGCGTTCAAATCGCTTCCTGAAACCACCAGCGGGATCTTGAGGCGCGCGGCGAGGCTGGCGTAAGCGCCCAGGTCCGCGCCAGGCGGCGGCACCAGCAGCGGGCGATGGTCCTTGATGCGTTCGGCTGTGGCTGAGGCGCCATCGGGGGTGGCGGCCAGGATCGCCACTGGGAAACCGCGCTCGGCGGCAGCGGCGGCGAGGCCGGGCGAAGCGGGAGATTCCGGAATAGCCACGCCATCCACTTGAAACACTTCTCCAGCGCGCTCGAGGCGGAGACCGCGCCAACTGTCCAGCAGGGCATCCCGATCGGGGGCGGGGTTCAACACGCGGAAGAGGCCGGGGCGGCGGACGAAAGTCTTCTCGTGGCGGAAGAAAACCGTCTCTTCACCCACGGTGATGGCGCGCGGGCCACGGCCGATGGTCACCCCGCGGATGGGAGGCGCGGAAGCTGCGCCGAGAGCGGCGCAGGCCTCCGGAGAGGCATACGGGCATTTCGCGAGCGATTCCTTTCCCGCCGCCAGCTTCATGGCGAACGCCAGGCAGGTGGGATAACCGCACTCGCGGCAATTGGTATTGGGAAGGAGCTTGAAGACTTGCAGGCCGGTCAGCGGCATGGGTCACCTCCGGGCGCAGTTCCCACAAAACAGCAATCCAGTTGCCGGTGCAAGCGGGCGAGCGACTCGGGGTGGCGCAGGACGAGGACCTCCGCGCCGGCCTCGATGAGCGCGAGTGCGGTGGCCAACTCCCAATGCACGCCGCCGCTCACTTTGACCTCTTTGGCCTTCCAGGCTTCCTCGCCCACCAGGCAGATCATAGGAGAGTTCAGCATGGCATCGCCTCCCAGAGCCGCCAGCCTGATCCGCTCCATGACGGAGTAGGTGTACTCCAGCCCGTAGCCAAGGCCCCCGGTGAGCGGGTCAATGAGAGTGTGGCGCAAGTCCACGCTGGCATCCGCCAGCAGGATGTTGAGCTGCTTGGCGATGTTCATGTCGATGGGGCTCTCGGCCACCAGGACATGGCCATAGGCTACGGCGACAGCGGCCAGGGTCTTGTACTCTTCCTGGCAAGCCGAGTGGAGCGCGAGTCCCTCGCCCTGGCACTCCTCCGCCACGCGCGCCAGCACGTCGTTCTGCTTGGGACCGGCGCCCGGCCCCTTGACGATCAGCGGAACCGGCACGCTATCGAGAACCGCACGGACGTCGGCCGCGGCATCCTGCGGCGAGCGATTCCCCCTGTCGGGGTGCGTGCCCACCAGATGGAGCATCACCAGGTCCGCGCCGAATTCGTCCACGGCGCGGAGCGCGGCAGCAGCCGGCTGGCCCAGCACTCCATTCCAGGGCTGGCGCACCGTGTCGATCCATCGCGGCGGCGCAACATCGGTGATTTCCAGCGCGAGGGCCGGGCGGTGAGGGAAGCTGGCTTCGAAGGTGTGGAGCGGCAGACCGTTGCCGCCGCCGACGGTCAGAGGCCGGCGGCTGCCCGACCCGAGCGTCACGGTGCGAATGGCGCCGGGCCATCTCTTCGGTTTCAGTTCCAAACTCATGCGGGACCTTCTTCAGATCATCTCACCCAGCGCCAACGCAGGATGCTCGACGGCCGCCAGGTGCTCGATGAGCGGCTCGAGTTCGGTGCAGATGGTCTCATCGGCGATCTTGCCGTAGAGTTCCGGCTGCCCGATTTCTTGGCACCGCTGCCGCAGCTTGTCGCCCAGCTTCTGCTTCACGCGAGTAGTGGTCCAGACCAGCCGCGCCAGGCCACCATCGGCGCTGATGAACTTCTTGGACAGAATGTAGAGGGTGCCGATGCCGATGAAGCCCGGAGTCTGTTGGCCGCCTCCGGTCATCTCGGCCAAAGAGGAGAAGGTCATCCCGACCGGGGTCTGCCCCGAGAATTCCCGGTCGACGATCATGATGCCGCCGGTGCCCGGAAGAACGCAGGCGATGCACTCGAAGCAACCGCACGAGGTCATGGGGTCGTTAATCATGGAGTAAGCCGAGAATTTGAGAAACGCGCCGTTGGAAGCGTTCTGGATGAAGTCGTTAATCCCTTTCCACTGGCCGAGCACGGGGTCAACCACTTCCACTTTCTTAACCGGAAGGTTTCCTCCATGCGGATTGATTTCGTATGCCGCTTTCCCGTCGAGCCAGTTGTAGGCCCCGCACAGACCCAGGCGTTCGGGCGTGATGATGCACACGTGATTGGGCGCGTAGCTCTGGCAAAGGGCGCAGGAATAGAAGATATCCACGCTCTCATCGGTGAGCGCGCCCATGCGCTCGTCGCGCTGCTGGTAGGCAGCGGCGGCCTGCGGGTAGAGTTTCTCGACCTCGTCGGAACTGGTGAACAGAGTTACCTGTACCTTGTCGACGATGGCCGGGAAGTCGTTTCTGAACTTGTGCAGCAGGACGGTTCCCAGGTGCTCGATGCGGAACCCGGCATCGCGCGCTTTCTTCGAGATGCGGAGCCAGACCGAGTCGCGCTGGCCGAGATGCATTACGCCCATCGGTTCGGAGAGGAACGAATGAATGTGCCGCTCGAGGATGGATTCGAACTCGGGCTGCATCTTGCGGCCGGCCACCTCGACGAAGATGGCCAGCGGCAGGCGCGCGCCCTCCGGCACGTCCACGATCTCGGGACCCACCACGCGGATGAGGCCATCCTGCAGGCGGTCCATGGGACGGCTGGCGAGATACTCGAAACAGCGCGTGTACTTGCCACCGAACTCGACGGCGACATCCTCTTTGCGGACGCGCTCTCCTTCGAAAGCGGGACCGTGCCTGACCGGGATGGGGATCTCGACGGTGCGGATCTTCACGCCGCGCACCTCGACCGCGCGGGACGGCATGTCGCGGTGCGGGACGTTGGCCACGACGTGCTCGTAGGTGCAGATGCCGCTCGGCAGAATCTCGGGAATATCGGTGTCGGCGATGACCGGGAAGCCGAAATTGATGGCGCCCGCGGCGGTGGCGAACTTCTCGTCGTCCACTTCGCCGAGCGCCAGGACAAAGGCCATCACGCGGCGCTTGTTGTAGAGAAGAATCTCGCGCGTCTCCTTGAGACCGCCCGGCCGCAGCCCGCCGAAAGTGAATGCGGCGCGGCAGGCGAAACCCAGGGCGTGAACGATGGATGACGTATCGGGTCCATAGGGAACCAGGAAAGTCTCCCAGTTCATTTCGACGCCGCGGCGGTTCAGTTGCGCAGCCATGGTCTCGCCGCCGGTGTTGGCGCCCATGAAGACCAGGATGTTGCGCTCTTGGAGATCGCGAGCCAGTTGCTCGGCCGTCTCATCGTTGGGCGCGGCGCCGACGCAGGCCGCGAAGCCGGGCATGCGCCCATCTACCAGTTTGATGCCTTGTTCGCGGAGGATGCTGTCGGGCGTGGGTCCCAGCCAGAAATCGAACGCCAGGGAACCGCCGCGCAACGGCTTCATGGCTTCGACGGCCTCATGCGCCACCAGGGTGGCCGCTCCGGCGTCGAGCGTGGCGCCGAGATAGGGGAGCCAAAGCTTTTCGGTGGGCGGCGCCGGCAGCCAGGTGCGCGCCACCTGCAAGGCCTCCTCAAGGTCGCCTAGTTTTTCGACCCTTTTACCCACCAGCGCCAGGATCACGGGCAAGGCATAAGCGGTGTCGGGAAAGGCGATGCTCTTCGAGCGGCCATGACGGTGAATGGCCTCCGACAACATGCTCTCCGCCCGGTTCATACAAGCGTAAGCGCCGCGGATGGCCGCTTCTGCGATGATCTTGGACATTAGCTAACTCACTTCCTCAAATGGACCCTCCGCTCTCTTACGTTCGCGGCTCCGATCCGAGCCGCGACAGTAATGGAGCGGAGGCCAGATGGCCTTCTTCAGCATCCTGTTGACACACATTCTGAGTCACCGCGGGGCAGACGATCGGTTTCTGTCGTCTGCCGCTTGGCAGACCACGAAAAACGATGGTCTGCCCTACTGAGTGGAACACACTCTCGACGGAGCATTGGGTCTGGAGGTTTTGAAGGGTCGTCTTCCCGCCGTCGTGCACAGAGACGATGTGATCGGCGTGCAGTTCTACGTTCAGGTGGGTCGCAGGGCGTACTTCCCGGCGATCCGCTTCACTCCGGACGATCCCGACCGGGCCGGATTCGTCCAAGAGCGTATCACCTTCAGGCGTAGTGGTTGCTTCCGTGTAGCGCCTTGGGGCAGCATACAGGTGCGCCAAGCCCGCTCTCTCCAGAGCATTACCCCAAGTTCCGAAACGTTTCCGCAGGGTCTGCCCTGAGACCTTGGATGACAGCTTTGCAAACTCAGAGAGAGTCAAATTGCTGCCCGAGTAGCCTGCGGCGACGCGGCGCACCTCGTTCAGCAATGATTCATCAGAACGGTCGTCAAGGAAATGGATTTCAAAACGAGCCATGAACCTCCACTGATGATAGCGTCACTGACAAGCTGCTGGCAGCGATTCTCATGGTATATGAGTGCCCTCTCTGTACCGCCGATAGAACGTTCCCGCGCCGGAGATGTCGCCGTAGAGCAGCGCGCCGGCTAGGCGGCCCTGGTGGTGGACCAACTTGCGGTACACTCCGTCGCGGTTGGCCAGTACCTCGGCCGATGCGCCTTCCAATCGCTCCGGGCACACCTCGCCGATGGAAATGATTGGCTCGCCGAAAAATCGCGAGGCGTTCATGCGGAGCGCGCCGGCGGACGGGCGCTCCACTCCGACGGCAGCGGCGCCGGCGGCACGGCCCAGTTCGTAGGCCACGGGCCAGATGCCGCTGACCGCCGAGCGGCCGGTCAACGGGTCGATGGTTTCGGCGCAATCCCCGGCGGCGAAAATTCCGGGCACGCTGGTGCGGCCGCAGAGGTCTACGACGATTCCGCGGCCCACGCGCACCCCGCTGCCGCGCAGCCACTCGACGTTGGGGCTGATGCCCTTGCCCACAATGACGAGATCTGCGCCAATCAGCTCGCCGTCATCCAGGCGCACGGCTTCGACATGGCCGTTACCTACGATCTCGACGGCGTCGCGGCCGGTGCGCACGTTCAAGCCGTGGCGCATGAACAGATCGGCGATGCGGCGGCCGGCTTCGGCATCCACCATTTGCGAGAGAAGGTGCGGGGAGGTCACAACCACTGTCACGGCTACCCCGCGGGTGAGGAGGGCTTCGCAGGTCTGGAGACCAACGTTGCCGCCACCTAAAACTACCGCGCGGCGGCCAGGGCCGGCCTCCCTTTCGATTTGGTCGAGGTCTTCGAGATTGCGGAGGTCGTGGAGGCCCGCGAGGGCCGCGCCGGGGATGGAAAGCGTGGCTGCGCGCGCGCCGGTGGCCAGGATGAGGCGGTCGAAGGTGAGCGCGGTTCCATCATCGAAAAGCAAAGATTGGCAAGCTAAAGCATGCCCCACCTTGTGCAACACGCGGACATTGAGATCGTTTTCGAGGTAGCCATTGGCGCGCCATTCGATCTGGGGGCGGCCGATACGGCCGGCGAGAACATAGGAGAGAAGCGGGCGGGAATATTGCGGAGAGGCGTCCGCCGTAACCAGCGTGATGGAGCACTCCGGAGCGTACTCGCGCGCGGACTCGCAGGCGGCAATCCCGGCGGCGGAGGAGCCTACCACCACCACGTGTCCCTTGAATTGGCCGGGCGCCGGGCGGGCTGGCGGCGCGGCGGCTGCGAGCGCGCCGGTGGGACAAGCCGCTACACAAGCGGGAATCTCGCGATCGCGGCAGACGTCGCAGCGAACCACGCGGTCCGTCGCCGGATCGGGACGAATGCCGTGCGGACAGACCATCAGGCACATGAAACATCCTACGCAGCGGCTTTCTTCCAGGGCGATCCAGCCGCTGATGGGGTCGCGGTGGAGCGCGCCGCTCTTGCAACTGAAGGCGCACAACGGCTCGGCGCACTGCTCGCAGCGAAGCGCGTCGACTCCGTTCTTCCCGGCGGCGATGGTAACGCGGCGTTTCGGCGGAAGAGCTTCGGCGATGGCGGTTTCCAGTTGCCCGCTGCGGGAATGGGCCACCGAGCAGGCCAGCTCGCAGGCCCGGCAGGCCAGACAGCGTTCGCGATTGAAGATCAGGATTGCGGACACAGCGGACCTCCGCGGTGCGCCAGCTTGAGCGCCTTGCGCTTGGCATCGAGGTGCGCGAGGGTTCCCTTGGCCGCTTCGTCCATGTCGCTGGCGAACAGAAACTTGCCGCCGGTTTCCTTCTCGACGTCCTGCTCCAGATACTGGCGGACCACACTGCTTCCCGCAATGCGCGGCGCCGGCGTAAAGGCGGTGAAGATTCCGGAAGCCACGGCGTAGAGGCCAATGGTGATGGCTTTCTCGCTCATGGCCTCAGGCGCGGCGGCGGCGATGGGCAGCTCCGAAAGGTCTGCGCCAATCCCGCCCTCGGCGACCAGGGCCACGCACACCGAGAGAATGCGCGAGTTGTCGACGCAGCTTCCTACGTGCAAGACCGGCGGAATTCCCACCGCCTCGCAGACTTCCCGAAGGCCCGGCCCGGCGTATTCCAGCGCCGCCTCCGGCCGCAGCAGGCCAAACTTGGCGGAGGCGATGGCGCTGCATCCGGTCTGCACCACCAACACGTCCTGCGCCAGCAGATTGCGGACCAGGGCCAGGTGGTGGCTATCCTGCGCGACGCGCGGAGTGTTGCAACCCACCACGCCCACAATGCCGCGGATGCGGCCGGCCGCCACCGCGTCGATCAGCGGCCGGTAACCGGCGCGGAAACGGCCGCCCAGGTAGAGCGGCAGGTTCTCGTTGGTGAAACCGGCTACCAGGTCCATCTTGTGGCGCGGAATCTGCACGCGCGCGGGATCACGCCGGGAGAACGCCGCTACCGCGCTCTTCACAATGGCGCGCGCGGTCTGCTTGGGGTTGTGCGCGTCGAGCACCATTTGCTCCGCGGCCGGCATGTGGGCCTTGGAAGAAGTAGTCACGATCTTGGTGTGATGACATGCGGCGACCTGAGGAAGGGAAGGCATGACGCATTGCACGTCCACCACCATCAGGTCCACGGCGCCGGTGAGCAGGGCCAGCTCCTGGTGGAGATAGTTGCCGGCAACCGGCATGCCCTGGCGCATCAGGATCTCGTTGGCGGTGCAACAAATCCCGGCGATGTTGATGCCTTCCGCGCCCGCCTGCCGCGCCAGGGCGAGCAGGTCCTCATCGCGGCTGGCGGCCACGATCATCTCGCTTAGAACCGGCTCGTGGCCATGCACCAGGATGTTGACCTGGCGCTCTTCGAGCACTCCCAGGTTGGCTTGCGAACGAATCGCCTGCGGACCGCCGAAGAGCACATCCTGCACGTCGGTGGCGATCATCGAGCCGCCCCAGCCGTCGGCCAGCGCGGCGCGCATGGCCGCTCGCAACAGGGCCACGGGGTCGGATTCCACGCCGTGGTGGGTGCGGTGCAGCAGCTCGACGATCTCGCGGTCGATTCCGCGCGGGGTGATGCCCATCTTCTCCCATCGCCGGCGCTGCTCCTCGGGGGCGCGCAGCAACGGGATGAGCGGGCCTTCCTGGGAGCCAAACTGGGATGCCATGCGGTCGGCTAGGGAGCGCGGGTCCGCGGCGACTCCCCATTCGGCCGCCAGCGTCTTGAGCTTCTCGGGGTTGGCGATGGCAGTCGCGCTTCGCAGAACCTCGACCACCTCGCGCCCGTGGTCGCTGTGCGCGGCTGCGCCGCAGGCCACGGATCGTGCCAGGTTGCGGGCCACAATCAGGTGGGCATCCGCGCCGCAGGCTCCCACCTGGGACCGCTCACCAAAAGGATCGATGCGGCAAGGCCCCATGAAACAGACATCGCAGCACAGGCCCAGGTCTCCGAATCCGCAGAGAGGCTGCATGTCGTCGTGGCGGTCCCACACGGTTTTCGCGCCGAGATCGCGCGCATGCACCAGCATTTCCTGCGCGGCAGGGTCAACAGAGCGGTTGTCGAAACTCATAGGGTCTCCATGGCGATTCGCAGCATTTCTTTATAAAAGGGACGTTCGCGGGATACGCTGCCCGCTCGCGCCTCCGGTTCCAGTTCGCGGTCGAGCGGGAGGACCCCGACGAGCGGCGGACCGGCGAGATTCGCCCGCACGAAAGCCAGGTCGGCGTCTCCGGAGATCTTGTTGGCGATAGCGTGAACCTGCCTTATGCCCAGGTCGCGGGCCAACTCGGCCACACGAGCGGCAGTTTGGAGGCTGGCCCAACCCGGCTCGACCACCACCAGCATGGTGTCGACGCCCTCGGCGGTGCCGCGGCCCAGGTGTTCCACGCCCGCTTCCATGTCTACCACCACGTGTTCCCGGCTCCGCAGCATGAGGTGGTTCAGCACCTCCCGGAGCAGAATGTTCTCGGGACACGCGCAGCCGCGCCGGCCGCGCTCGATGGTGCCCATGACCAGCACGCGAACGCCATCGATGACGACGCCGAACTCGCCGGGAATGTCATCCACGCGCGGATTCATCTTCAGGAAGCCGCCCCAGCCCTCGCCGCCGCCCACCCGCTCCTCGATCAGCGACTTCAGTTTGACCAGGGGAGTGATGTCGGGGCCGCGATAGCCGAGCGTTCCGGCCAGGTTGGCGTCCGGGTCCGCGTCCACGGCCACCACTTCGTAACCCAGATCCCGCCAGCAACGCGCCAGAAACGCGGAGACGGTGGTCTTGCCGACGCCGCCTTTTCCCGCTACGGCGACCTTCATAGTCCGACCTCCCATCGGCCGATCGCGGCCATGGCGGGGCTGGTGGGACCGAGCGCCAGCAGGGATTCTCCCGCCGATTCGAGCGCGGCCACCTGCGGGTCCCGGGGGATGGCGACGATGCCGGTGAAGGGACCGCCGGCCAGCGCGGTCATCTGGGCTGCCAGAGGCTCTCCCTCATCGAATTGGTTGAGCACCAGGTGGACACGCCGTGGAAGCTCGCCGTGAAGACTCACAAACAGGTCGAGCGATCGGCGGATGGTCTCGGCAGACATGCGGGAGCGATTCACGACGCAGATGAGCGCGTCCGGACGGCCGCTGGTGCGGCGGGAAAGGTGCTCGAGCCCCGCTTCGCAGTCCAGCAAGACATGACGGTACCCGCGGGCCAGGCGGTCCAGGTGATCGCGAATCAGGTTGTTCACGTAGCAGTAGCAGCCCTTGCCTTCGGGGCGTCCCATGGTCAGCAAGTCGAAGCCCGGATTCTCGACCAGCGCATCTTCCGCGCGGAGCGCCAGCCATTCGGCGGAAGACATGGAGGGTGGCCGCTGGTTCTCCCGCAGCTCTTCGCGCATGTCGGCCAGCGTGTGTGCGACCGCGACGCCGAGCGCGCTGCCTAGGCAGCTCGAAGGATCGGCGTCGATGGCCAATACGGGAGTCTCGCCCGATTCCACGAGCCGACGCAGGATCAGGGACGCGACCGTGGTCTTCCCCACACCACCCTTTCCGATGACCGCGAGGATCACCGGCGGGTTTCCCGTTCTCGCACCAGGCTGGATAGCTCGGCCAGGGTGTCCATCAGGCGGTCTGCGCTTTCCACGCTCTCCGTCCCGAGACCGCAGGAAGGCGTGAGGAGCGCCTGCCGGTAGAGTGTGCCGCGGTCCATGCCCTTGGCGGCAAGCTGTTCCACGCGCTCGTCCAGCGCGGCCAGCAAAGTATGCGGAGTGAGGTTGCCGTTGGCGCGAGAGGCAGGGACGATACCCCAGCTCAGAACGCCTCCCTTCCGCAGAAACGAGCTCATCTCCGCGGGATAGAGCGACAGCCCCTGAAAGTACTCGTAGGCGTCGAAATTGACCACGTCCAGATCGGTGCTGAACACCAGAGACCAGTCGGTGTTGCCACAGCAGTGCAACCCGGCCAGCGCCCCTTCCTTGTGGATGGCCGCCACGCCCGCGTCGATGGCCGCAATCACGTCACTTCGCGGCACGTTGACGAATGCGGAACCGAAGGCACACAGGTAAGGCTCATCGAGCACCACCAGCACGCCTTCCGCCACCTCACGCAGTTTTCGGGCCACCCAGCGGGCCTTCATCGCCATTCCTTGGACGGCCACTTCGTACAGTTCGGGGTTATAGGCCAGCGACCGCTTGTTCTCATCGGTAACGGTCATGGCGAAGCTGAAGGGTCCGGTAACCTGTCCTTTGACCCATTTCGGCCGCTGTCCGTCGAGGCGCGGGACGCTCTCCAGGAAGAGGTGCAAGCCCAGCGCGTACTCGGGAGAAATCGCGAAGCGCTCGACATCCTCATCGACCAGCGCCTGATAGAACGCCTCCAACTCGCCCGCCAGCGCCTCATCGCCGCGGAAGTAAATGGTTTGCGCATGGCGATCGACCACGGCCCCCGGCAACCGCTCCGCGTATTGAACATACATGCTCTCCAGCCAGTCCCGAGCGGGCAGTTGGGGCCAGGCGGGCATCTCCGGGAGAAGGCTGAAGATACGGTCCAGGAGGCGTTGCGGCTCGGTATGCGGAAAGCTTCCCACGAGGGTCGGTATGGCAGCGAAAGCCGGGCACTTCATGGTGTATTTTGAACCTTGCAGTCTGAAATTAGTATAGCTCGTAGCGGCCATTCGCAGGGCTTGCGAGGCGCCTGCGCGAGCAGCGCCGCCGCCGAGACGGGTTGCCGCGTCTGTAGAAGAACCACCGGGCAGCCGATAAGAAGGGTGTGGACTGCGAGGATAATCCTGCTCTAAGCCCAATCCCTGTCGAGGCGGTGACGGACTGTCAACCAAGAGGGCATGTCATGGTGGTGGACGACCAGCCCGCCAACCTGAAGTTGCTCGAGGACCTGTTGCGGAACCGTGGCTACCGTGTGCATTCGTTCCCGCGTGGCCGGCTGGCCCTCGCGGCAGCCGCCCAGAACCCGCCGGACCTGATTCTGTTGGATATCAATATGCCTGAGATGAATGGCTACGAGGTGTGCGACCGACTCAAGGCGAACGCGAAGCTGAAAGCGATTCCCGTCATCTTCCTGAGCGCGTTAAGTGAGGTCAGCGACAAGCTGAAGGCGTTTCAATCGGGCGGCGTCGATTACATCAGTAAACCCTTCCAGTTCGAAGAAGTGCAAGCCCGCGTCGACACTCACGTCCAGTTGCACCACTTGCAAAGGTCCTTACAGCAGCATAATGACCGGCTGGAAGAGATCGTCGGCCTGCGCACACGCGAACTGGGGGAGGCGCACGCGCGGCTGAAGATCCTCGACCAGGCCAAGACCGATTTCCTGACTCTCATCTCACACGAGTTCCGCACGCCTCTGGGCGGCCTTCTGGGAGTCGGCGAGCTGTTGCTAGAGGAGTGCGGTGCGGATGGCGAACTCCGCGACATGTTTGAACAGTCACGCCGCCGGATTCTATGCCTTCTCGAGGATGCTGCGGTGCTCTCGGAGATTGAATTCGCCCAGGAGAAACTCGCGAGTGAGTGCGTTGCGGTAAGTTCGGTGCTGGATGGCGCCATCACTCGGGCAGCCGCGTTCGCCAAGTCGCGGCACGTCACGCTGGAAGCACCGCCCTGCGCGCCCACCCTGGTTCAAGGCAGGCAGGACCTGCTGGTTAAGGCCTTACAGTCGCTGGTGGAGACCGCGGTGAGGTTCTCGGACCCCGGCACGGCGGTGCGTGTGGCGTGCCATGGGACCCAGGTGTCGATCGATGGCGGCGGGCGCACGATTCCCGCGTCCGCCATCCCCAAGTTCTTCGATTTGCTATCCATCCGTGAAGCCATTACCCCAGATGGCGATTTCGGAATTGGACCTGCCGTGGCGCATCGCATCCTGTCGCTGTTCGGTGGCTCGGTGGCCGTGAGGAACCGGGATTCTTCCGGTATGCAACTGACGGTGTCTTTGAAATCCGCGTATGAGGAGGGAGGCGGGGCGGAATGAAGCGCACACTGATCAAGACGTTCCTCGCCGTAGCCGCCTTCGGAGCCGCATTCGAATGCGCCAAGCAAATCGCATTCCCCCATATCACAATCTGGCAGTCTCATTCCATCACCATTGCCGTCTTCGGCATCACTGCCACCGTCGCGGCGTATGTTGCGCTGAACCAACGCCGGCGCGTAGCGGACTCGCTGCGTGCGTCGGAAGCGCGTTACCGGCTCCTGTTTGAACGCAACCTGGCGGGTGTCTTCAGCACCAGCTTGGATGGCCGCGTCCTGAATTGCAACCAGGCCGCCGCCCGGATTTTTGGTTACGGATCGCCGCGGGAGGCCAACACCACCGCAGTTACAGATTTATACGCGACGGCTGCCGACCGTATAACCTTCCTCGGGCGCCTCCAGGCGGAGAAGCAACTGACCAGCTTCGAGATGCGGGCTCGGCGCAAGGACGGCAGCCTTGTCTGGCTGATCATGAATGTGCACCTGACCGACAGTGTGGAGGGCAACCCAGGGGTAATCGAGGGGACCGTCGTCGACATCACCAGGCTCAAGCAGGCTGAGGAGGAAATGCGCCGGGCTCAGGAAGCGGCCGAAGCGGCCAGTCGCGCGCTCGAACGAAGCCTGGAACGCCTGCAACTCGCACTGGACGGGGCCAACGTAGCGCTTTGGGATTGGAACGTCATAGAAAACCGGACGTATTACAGCGAGGGCTGGGCGCGAATGCTGGGCCTCTCCCCCGAGGAGGTTGGCGACTCCGTGGAGATCTGGGAGCGCCTGATACATCCGGAAGACAAGCTAATCGCCACCCAAAAGCTGGCGGCCCACGTAGCCGGCCTCTCCGACCGTTACCAGGCCGAGTTCCGGTTGCGGACCAAAGAAGGCGGCTGGCGGTGGATACAGGCGCGGGGCAAGGTGGTGGCGCGGGCGGCCGATGGCTCCCCCACTCGTGTTGCCGGTACACACCTAGATATCACCGAGCACAAGCAGCTTCAGAACACGCTGGCCGAAGCGCGAGACGCGGCGCTGGCAGGCTCCCGGGCCAAGTCCGCCTTCCTGGCGAACATGAGCCACGAAATTCGCACTCCCTTGAACGCGATCCTAGGTTATTCCCAACTGATGATGCGCGATCCATCCCTGGGGCGGGCCGCGACAGACAAGCTGAACATCATCAATCGCAGCGGCGAGCACTTGCTGGCGCTCATCAACGGCATTCTGGACTTATCCAAGATCGAAGCCGGCCGTATGGAGCTTAACGCGGTGCAATTCGATGCTGCCGATCTGCTGGAGGGTCTGGCAGCTATGTTCCGCCTGCGGGCGGAGGCCAAGGGGCTGCAACTCGGGATCAACGTGGACGGAGAATGGGCCAAGCACGTCGTGGCCGATCAGGGTAAGGTGCGCCAGGTGTTGATTAACCTATTGGGGAACGCGGTCAAATTCACCAAACGGGGATCGATCCAGGCCCGCGTATCCGTCGGCCGGCGAAAGGATAACCAGCTCTGGCTCTCGGCCGAAGTGGAGGACACCGGAACCGGGATCGCGCCGGAGGAGCAAACCGAGCTCTTCCGGCCGTTTGTCCAGACCCAGAGCGGCGTCGAGTTGCGGTCCGGAACCGGCCTGGGGCTTGCCATCAGCAAGGAATTCGTCCGCATGATGGGGGGAAAGATCACCGTCAAGAGCGAGGCGGGCAAGGGATCCACGTTTCGCTTTGAAATCCCCGTTCAGGCCGGCAGCGAAGATTCCATCCCGTTACAGCCGGTGGATCGCCGGGTGATCGGCCTGGTGCCCGCAGGACCCGCGCCTCGTGTCTTGATTGTGGACGACCAACAGCACAATCGAGGCTGGCTGAGTGCGCTGCTGACTTCCATTGGCCTGGCGGTCTGCGAAGCGGATAGCGGCCCGGCGGCCCTGCGGCTGTGGCAGGAATGGAAGCCGCAACTGATACTGATGGACATCCGCATGCCAGGCATGGACGGCCTGGAGACAACCCGCGCCATCCGGGCCAGTTCAAACGGAGAGCAACCCGTAGTGATTGCGCTCACCGCCAGCGCGAGGCACGCGGATCGGCAAGCCATCCTGCAAAGTGGAATCGACGATGTTCTGTCCAAGCCGTGCGGGGAAGCCGATCTGCTGGAGAAGATTCGAGCGCACCTGAAGATCGAGTATGTGTACGCGGACCAGGATACCTCCGGCTTGGAGGCGCCGCACGCCGCGCAGCCGCCGGCCTTGGGACCCGAGTTTCTAACGGAACTCCCGGGAGAATTGATTGACAAATTGAAGGGTGCGGTCCTGATGGGCGACAAGGAACGTTTGAACGAACTGGTGCGCAGGGTTGCGGACAAGGACACGCGGGCAGCGCGAGTGTTGCAGCGGTTAGCCGACAGCTACGAATACGATGCCTTGACTCGTCTGTTCGAACAAGTAGTCGCACACCAGGTCGTTACCTGACCTGTTGTGAGCCGACCCACGGCCCGCGGTGCATTCTGGTGTATACTTTCAACAACCTGAGGATGGTGGACGCAAATTGGCCAAGATATCGTTGAACAAGTCGATCGAAGCCCGGAAACTCAATGAGCGCACCGGGCTGCCAGTGACCGGTCCCGAGGTGACGATTCCCTACGGCGCCATCATCGAGCACGTCGAAAGCGACCGCGATAGGGAGAAGTTCCACTACCTCCGAGAGCTGTATTCGTGCAGCCACGAAGTCTTCGTATCCGCGGTGAATGCCGGCGCGATTGGGCCGCAAGCGCCCGCCGCTCCCGCCGAACCTGTCGCCGTCCCTGGCGAGGCAAAGCTGCAATGGGAGCCATTGGATTCGAGCCACTATGCTTTCCTGCGGGCCAAGGTGCCGGGCGGATGGTTGGTGGTTCTGGGGGGCGCCAGCGTGACGTTCTACCCGGACGCCGAGCATCAATGGGACGGCTCGTCCGTGGCTTGAGCATTCCCGGAGATTCTCTCGATGGCCGCGTTGGCGGCGGCACAGGTCTTCTCATCGGTGTGCCCGGTCCATTTGCGAAGCGCCGGTAGCGCCGGGCTGGCTACGTTGCCGTAGCTTGCCAGAACGATCATGGCGTTCATCCGGACTTCCGGAGCGGCATCGTCCAGAAGGCGCACCATGGGTGGGACCACTTCGGAGGCCGGCGCGCGAATCCGGCCCAAGGTCAGCGCGCCGGCCGCCCTCACTTCGGGCGCGGGGTCGGCGGCGCATTCGAGAATCCTGGGAATCGCGGGATGCGCCGCAGGCCCTAGTTCGGTGATGCGCTCCAGCGACTGCTTGCGTACCGATGGGTCCGGATGGTCGAGCGCCCGCAGCAGGAGCGGAAGCCCGCGCGACCCGTCGCCGCTGATGCGGGCCGCCGCCGCGGCACAGGCCATCTGCACGGCCAGTGGAGCGCGCGGCGCCATGGCTTCCAGGTCCGCCAGGGACTCCCCAGCACCCGGACCGATTTGGGAGAGGGCGCCGATCGCGCCGGTCACCGTCCCCGGGTCGGAGAACTGCAGCATGAGCCGCAGCGCGGGCACGGATGCCGGCCCGATCCGGGCAAGCGCGAAAGAGGCGATGGCCCGCAGGTCGTTTTCGGAGGCCGTGAGGCAGCGGCACAAGGGCCGCACGGCGGGCGCCGCCGGCGCACCGATGTTGGCCAGCACTCCCGCCACGACCATTCGGATCGTGCCCGGCTGCGCCGGGTCCAGAGCGCGGGCCAGGTGCTCCACCGCGGGCGCGCCGATTCTGCCCAGCACCACAGCCGCCACTTGGCGCACGGATACTTCCGGATGGTCCAGGCTCGCCGCGATATCCGCCAGGTAAGGCGATGGATCCGCGTCAGCGGCCATCAATTGCCCCAAGGCCGCGAGCCGATGGTGCTTCTCCGCGGCCCGCAACTGTCGCGGGATCTGTTCCGGGTCCGGCATCACAGCATGTTCCCTACGCCTGGTGAATAGGTGGCGGAGACCACACTGGCCGAGGTCAGGTTGGTAGTCGTGATTGCGGGACACAGCAGCGTGCCAGCAATGGTGACATTGCCGGTGATGGAGATATCCGGCGCCGTGATGGTCACGGAGGTTGCCGTAATCGTGATTCTCATCGCGGTCAGGGAGTCGGCGCTTCCAATCGTGACACTCCTGTTGCTCGCGATGTTGCGGGTCTCGGAGCCGCCGACGGTAAGACTCTTATCGGAGCCGACCTCCTCCGTTTTCGAGGAACTGATGGTGATTGTCTGGTTGGCGCCCACCGTCTTCGTCTCGTTGTTGCCAACCGTTACGCTGCGGTCGTTCCCCACGGTGCGAGTTTCGTTGTGCTCCACTTCGGTGGTCAGGTCCTTTTCCGCATGGATCAGGATTTCTTCGCTGCCCTTTTTGTCCTCGAAGCGGATTTCGTTGTAATTGGCGGCGCCGCCACCCATCGAGCTGCGCGACCGGATGCCGCTCTGGGTCCTGTTGGCGGGCAGGCTGTAAGGCGGCGTCTTGACGGCGTTATATATGCTTCCCACGATAATCGGGCAGTCGGGATCGCCTTCCAGAAAATCGACCACCACTTCCTGACCGATTCTGGGGATGTGGATGGCGCCCCACCCCTGTCCAGCCCAGAAACTGGCCACGCGAATCCAGCAGGAACTGGCGGCATCGTTCTGGCCTTCCCGGTCCCAATGAAACTGCACTTTCACGCGCGCTTTGTCGTCGGTGTAAATCTCTTCGCCCGCCGGGCCCACCACCATCGCTGTCTGGCAGCCCCAAACATGGGCCTTTACGGTGGTGCGCGCCGGGTGGTAGTGCAACGCCACTGGAAAACAGGTGAAGGTATTGCTGTAGTGGCTCTCGACCGTCTTGTCGCCGGAGTGAAAGTCGCCTTCCACTGCGGAATGGGTCACCGAGCCGAGTACATAGGTTCCGTCGGCGTTGGGGTGCCTGCTAAGCGTCAAACGATAGCCGGGAATCAGGCAGTGCACGTTGCTTTGACCGCCAATCAGAAACTGCGAGATCTCCATTTCCTCCATGCCGGTCTTGGCTAAACCGGCGCCGGCAGACTTGTCTCCCACCGCCTGGAACCGTATGCCGTAGTTGCCCGGGTAGTCGTAAATCTCGAACTGATCGTTTCCGCCCACCTTCAGCTTGTGGGTGACTTTGCCGACCTGAACGCTGTCCATAATGGGCTGAGTCACCATCATGTCGAGCATGGGTTTGCCGTAGTTGTAGTCCTGCAACGTGTTCTTGCCGGAGCCCAGCTCCTGGGTCTTCATCCACCCCGTGATGCGCAAGTCGTCGCGCGTGCCGCCGGCCACTTCGTCGTAGATGAGAGTGGCATCGCCGGGGATATCCTGGTGCGATACGGGATCGTCGGCAATCACCAGCTTGTGCCCGCTGGCGGTATGGCGGAAGAAATAGAAGATGCCTTCTTCCTCCATCAGGCGCGAGATGAAATTGAAATCCGTTTCGCGATACTGAACGCAGTACTCCCGCTGGGGGTACGATTTGTGCAACTCCCACGCGACATCGAAGCCTTGCAAGACCTTTTTCAGAATATCGGGCACATCCTGGTCCTGGAAGATCCGCAAATTATGCTTGCGCGTGAGCACCCAGATTTTGGGCGCCACGGTGGCGCGGTAGCGCGACAGGCGAAAAGTTCCGGGCAGTTGTGTGAATGAAGTCACAATGCCGTTGATGTGCCGGGGCTCGCCGCCCTCCGGCCCGTTCACACCGAAGGAGATGCCCTGGCCCAGGATGTCCTCGAATTTGATCCCGGCGTTTTCGGACCACAGCTCGAGCTGGAACGAAAACAGGTGCGAGATGGCCTCCTCCCCGGTGAACGACTCGAGCAGCAGTTCATCCGCACCCAGGCTCGAATTGATGTAAAGAAAACGATTCTCTTCAAGATACCTGTCCGCCATGTGCGGCCCCCTCCCGTCAGCTCAATCGATCACTCAGGAATACACGAAATTTCCGTCGGCGCCGATGTCCACCCGGATGGATTCCAGCTTCTGCCCTTCCGCGATCCGGCTCAATAACTGGCGCGAGATCTCCGGCAGCAATGTGTTGGTGAGAATGTTGTCCACATTGCGGGCGCCGCTTTCCACCTCCGTGCAGCGCCGCGCGATTTCGTCGATCAGCGCGCCGTCGCACACAAGCTGGATCTTATGGTTCTCATGGATGCGCTTCTGAATCTTGGCGAGCTTCAAGATGATGATCTTCTTGAGCGCCTCGTCGCGCACCGGGTAATAGGGGATCACCACCAGGCGCCCCAGAAACGCCGGTTTGAAAATCTTGTTCAACTCCGGTCTGATGGCCTTCACGATGCCCTCCGGAGTGGGCATGGTTTCGGGGTCGGCGCAGAGCTTCATCATGGTATCGGTGGCGGCGTTCGAAGTGAGCAGGATGATGGTGTTCTTGAAATCGATCTCGCGGCCCTCGCCGTCTTCCATGCTGCCCTTGTCGAACACCTGGAAGAAAAGTTCGAGGACATCGGGGTGGGCCTTCTCAACCTCGTCGAGCAGAACCACGGAGTAGGGATGGCGCCGCACGGCTTCGGTGAGCACTCCGCCCTCGCCATAACCCACGTATCCCGGGGGCGACCCCTTCAGAGTGGATACCGTGTGGGCCTCCTGGAACTCCGACATGTTAATGGTGATGAGATTGCGCTCGCCGCCGTACATCAGGTCCGCCAGTGCCAGGGCCGTTTCGGTCTTGCCCACGCCGCTGGGGCCGACCAGCAGGAACACGCCGATGGGCTTTTTGGGATCTTCGAGGCCGGCGCGCGAGGTGCGGATGCGCTGGGCGATGCCTTCCAGAGCATGGCCCTGCCCGATCACGCGGCCGCCCAAGTGAGTCTCCAGCTTGAGCACGGTTTGCACTTCGTCCTTCACCATTTTGCCGGTGGGGATGCCGGTCCAGGCGGAGATGACTTCGCCCACGATCTGGCCGTCCACGCAGACGCGCATCAACGGCGTCTCGCCTTGCAGCGCCGCCAGTTCGGCGTTCAGTTTTTCCAGTTCCGCGCGCAGGGGTTCCTGCTCTCCCGTGCCCTCTTCCAGTTGGCCGCGGATCTCGCGAACCCGGTTCACCAGCGCGGCTTCCTTCTCATAGCGTTCCTTCAATTCGGCCAGCCTGGCGGCCACCTGGGCCCGGTCTGTCCGGATCTCGACCAGCCGCTCGGCGTGGTCCGCGCCGGCCGCCGATTCGCGCGAGAGCACACGCTCCTGCACGTCGAAGTCGTCGATCTGCCGGGTGGCGTCCTCGATGGCCGGAGGCGTGGCGTTCTGCCCCAGGGCCAGGCGCGCGCAAGCCGTATCGAGCACGCTGACGGCTTTATCGGGCAATTGCCGGCCCGCCAAAAACCGGTGGGAGAGCCGCACCGCCGCCGAGACTCCTTCGTCCAGAATGCGGACCTTGTGATGCTTTTCGAGCGAGGATGCGATGCCCCGCAGCATGGTCATGCACTGCTTTTCCTCCGGCTCCTCCACCTTCACCACCTGGAAGCGCCGGGCCAGCGCCGGGTCTTTCTCGAAGTACTTCTTATATTCCGACCACGTAGTGGCGGCGATGGTGCGGAGTTCTCCGCGCGCCAGCGCCGGTTTCAACAGGTTGGCCGCGTCACCCTGGCCGGCCTGGCCTCCGGCGCCGATCATGGTGTGGGCCTCGTCGATGAACAGGATGATGGGAGTGGGAGACGATTTCACCTCTTCGATCAGCCCCTTGAGGCGGTTCTCGAACTCGCCCTTGATGCCCGCCCCAGCCTGCAAAAGGGCCAGGTCTAGCGTGCGCAAGGTGACGTTCTTCAAGGCCGGCGGCACGTCGCCCTGCGCGATGCGCAGCGCGAAACCCTCCACCACGGCGGTCTTGCCGACGCCCGCTTCGCCGGTGAGTATGGGGTTGTTCTGGCGGCGCCGCATCAGGATATCGATCACCTGGCGGATTTCCGTGTCGCGGCCCAGCACCGGGTCGAGCTTGCCGCTCTTGGCGTTGGCCGTCAGGTTGACGGTGAACTGATCCAGGTTGGCCGTCTTGCCGCCGGCGGGGCGCGGGGCGCCGCCTTCGCCCGCCGCTTCGGGCGCTTCCTCCGTCACCTCGTCTTCGTGGGAGCCGTGCACCAGGGCGATGAAATCTTTCTTCAGGGCCTCCGGCTCGATCTTCTGAAGTTCTTTGCTGACCTCGCGCACGATCCTGCCGAGTTCCTCGTCGGAGACCAGCGCGAGCAGCGTAAAGCCGCTGCGCACCTGCCAGGCGCCGTAATCGATCGACCCGGTGGTCCACGCCTGCGTTAACATGCGGAGCACCGTGGGGCTGATGGCGGGCGTGCGCGCGTTGCCGGATTTCAGTTTATCCAGGCTGCGCGTCAACTCCGCGGCGAGCCTGGACTGGTTGACTTCGAAGTGACGGAAGATGCGGGCCGCATCGGTATCGCTCGACTCCATCAGCTTCATGAGGTAATGCTCGATCTCGATGTTGTAGTGTGTGCGTGAGAGGCACAACCCGGCCGCCGCTTCCAGCGTGCTCCGTGTCGGGCCGTTCAGTTTTCCGATCAGTGACTTCAGATTTACGCTCATTCCAGGCTCCTCAATCTATTCAAATGCTAAGAGCTAATAATCACCGCAGAGACGCAGAGACACAGAGAAAGACAAGAAGAAATAAAGAAAAAACGAAAAACTGAGAACGCGGAGATGGCAGAGAGCGCAGAGAAAACCTTTTTTCTTTTTTTTTCTTCTCTGCGTCTCCGCGTCTCTGCGGTGAACATTGTTCTTCCAGTCTGGTCATATGCGCAGGATGCCGTCATCGGGATTCTCCGCCAGCGGGGCGGTCTTGGCCCAGGTCAGCCAGCCTAAACGGGGGCCGGCGGCGCCTTCGGCGCCTAACTCGCAGGCGGGCGTCTCTTCTTTGCGCAAGACTAACTGCACCTCGAAATCCAATTCGTTTCCGGCGAAAAAGCGGACCAGCGCCCGCAATGGGGCGTGCGCGCTGCCGTCCGGGAGAAAATCCCGGTACTGCTCCAGGGTCAGCGGACCCAGGCGAATTCGCACCGTGGATTGCTGGTCCCATACCTCGTCTCCCACCACCGCGCCCATTCCCAATTGCTCGGAATACGACCCGGTTTCGCTGAACCGGCACTGCGTGTCTTCCTCCAGCGGGTGCCATGCGCCCACGAACTGCTCAATCTCCACGGGGATTTCGAAGTAGTCCATCAGCAGCAGCCGCAGCGCCGCCGCGGAACGCGTCTGGGCCGCCAAAAGTCCGCAACGAAAGACCAGCGCTTCATCGGCGACCTGCTGGCGGTCGGGCAGGCCCGCGGTTCCCAGGCCCAGCAAATCCATCAGGTGAGGCGAGAGCCGGTCGTCGTCGCCCCGCTCGTAAGCCACGGTGAAACGGAACTTCTCCCACGCCTGGTAGAACAGCGAGAGAATCCGGTGGTTGAAGATGTCCAGAAACTCGCGCAGCGCCGCGTCCCGCGCGCGCAGCCGTTCCCGCACCAGCGCCGAGTAGTATAGCGGCAGCACGCCGTGGGGTCCGGTCAAGCCCATGAAATTCACGCGCATCAGCGGCTGCCCGTCCCGCGGCCAGTCGAGCGCGGCGATCTGGCTGGGGGGAAACCCGAAATCCGCGCCCGTCCCGAAACGCACTACTTCCGTGCGCGGGTTGGAGAACTGCCCGACGGGCTGCCGGTCCGAGAGAATCCGTCCCAGCAGGCGGACGGCCTGGAAGAAATCGAAACCGAACGGCTGCTGGCGAAGCACCCGCTCGAGTTCCGCAAATCGCTCCCGCTGGTTCTCTACAGGAGGATCCTGGAGCCGGCCCGGGGTGGCCACAGTTTCAGAACCTCCTTTCGCTGCCGCGTCGAGGCGCTCAGTTGGCTGAAGCTCGCCAGCGTCACATACATCCCCAGAAAATGTTCGATGACGCTGGCGAAAAGATACGCGCCGCCGCCCACAAAGTTCTCTTCGTCGAGTTCCAGGTCCACGCGCGTGCCGCGCGCGAAGGTGATGCCGTTTTCCGATACGATCCGCGCGAACTGCGGCCGGCTCTTCAGCTCCGTGATGCCTTCGATCTGCTTCACGGAATACGAAGAGTTGGTGAAGTTGTACAGTTTCAGGACTTCCTGAAGCGCCTCGCGCCCCTCCGAGACCAGGGACAGATAATTGAGCGACAGGTGCGAAACCAGGCGCCACAGCGACGACTTCCCGGTGGGAGGGCGAAGGGCCGGCGTCGGTTTCCTGAGCGCCATGATGGAGTGGACCGGCGCTCCGCTCTCCAATTCGAAGTCGCCGGACTCCATCCCGAACGGCAGGCGCGAGGGAAGATCCCGGTTGCTGCACGTGAGCCGCACCGTGAGGCTGTCCACGTCCGGGGCCACCGGCCGCTGCTCCAGATCCACCAGCGAGAGGAACATCTCCGTGCCTTCATCGTCCCGGCGGCCCGAAGCCCGGCGGGAAGCCATCCAGAAGACCTGCCCGCGGCCGCCCGCCAAGCCGTGGCGGAAGGAATAGAAAGGCTCAAAGCGAACCGGCTCCTGCGTGCCCGGCCGTACGCTGACCACTTCGTCCACGGAAAAAATCTCGGTGGCGTTGGGCCGGCGAATGTCGGGGACGATGGGGTAATCGAAGCGCCGCTCGGTGAGCAGGATGGGCTCCGCGGTCTGCTCAAACAGGTTCACCGCGGGCGCGCAGGCGGTTCGAAAAGTCTTCTCGGTGACACCCAGCTCGAGGGCCTGGCGCCGGTCCGCTAATTCAAACGGCGCGATCAGAAAGATCAGTTCGGCCCGGTCTTTGAACCCGCCCGCCAGGGCCGCTTCGAGTCCCGTTAGGTCCACAAAGAAGAACTTATCCGGAAACGTGAAGTACTCGTGCAGCAGGCGGTAGCCGGTGAAGGAGCGGCGTGGGTACGGCAGCATGCCCTCATCCTCGGCGAACCCCACCGGGCGGAGCGCATCCGGGCGGAGCTCGACCGGCCTCACGCGCGAGCCCGGAGTCGGGTCGCGCACCAGGATCTGGGTGCACCGGCTGCACAGGAGTTCGTAGAGCGTGTGGATCAGGCCGCTCTCGCCGTTGAGGAAAAGACGCAACGGCTCGGGGTGCAGCTTCTCGAAGGTAATGTCCGGCCAGCACTTCAGTTCGACGCGCAGCGCCGCCGCGGCTTCCGGGGCCTTGATGGCTGGCTGAAGCCGGTCCGGTGTCTTCCACTCCGCCGCCGCCACGCTCATCGGCCACAGGTACGCGTCGTAGCAGGTGCGGAATCTGCAGGGGACGCCTCCCACCGGCCGCGACGACAGCACCGATCCGCGCGGAATCTTCAGCCCCCCGCCGATCTGCCCTTGCTCGGGGTTGACGCGAAAGTCGGCGATCGTCATGGACGGCACGGGCCGGATGAAATGCGGGTAGATGATGCTGAGCAGCGCCTCGGTGATCTCGGGGAACTCGTCGTCGATCTTCAGGTGCACGCGCGCGGCCAGAAACGCGAAGGCTTCGAGCAGCCGTTCCACGTGCGGGTCCTCGCACTTGTCCGGCTCCAGGCTCAGGCGCGAGGCGATTTTCGGGTACTTGTCCGCGAACTGCACGCCCATCTGCCGCAGGAACGTGAGTTCGCGTTCATAGTAGAGGAGCAATTCGTCGCGCACGCTATTCGCCCTTCACCTGGTACTCCCCGCTGTTCAGTTGCAGCAAGGTATCGAACAGGACCTGTTCCGGCGCGGGGTCCATTCTGAGAAGCGCCTCGATCTGAAACCGCAGCACTCGCGGCCCCGAAGCCGTCGTGTCGATGGTGCGCACCCGCACGGCGGTGAGACGCGGCTCGAATATCGCGACGGTCTGCTCCACCAGGCGCAGAAGCCTCTGGCGGTCTCTGGGCGAGTTCAGACTCATCGAGGTCACGTCGGGCAGGCCGAAGTTATAGAGCGACCGGTGCAGTTCCCGGTAGGTCTCCGGGGCCTCATCGGGAATCCGCCGCGTGTTCAGCAGCCACTCCAGGTCGCGCCGGAGCGAGGCTTTCAACTGCCGCACCGACTGCGAGCGACTGGCCGGGGGATCGGCCGCCACCTTCGGTTCCAGATCGATGAGCCGGTCCAGCAGCGCCGGAGTGACGGCCACGTCGGGGTCCGCTTTGGCCATCATTTACCTCCCGCAGGCCAGGGCCTGCAAAGGATCCAGCCGGCAGATGCGGTCGTAGACCTTCTGCTTCAGATCCGGTGCCGTGTTCAGTTTTTCCAGGCAGCGGTAGAGCAAGGCCAGCGGCTGGGCGACGGTGGACGGGGCTTCCCAACTTTCCAGCTCCCGGCTATCGATTTCGGCGGCGAGTTGTTCCAGAATCGGCTGGGCGATCCGTTCGTAGCCCACGGTCATGCACACTTGCGCCAGTTGCAGCCGGCGCTGAAACCGCCCGCGGCCCGATTTTTCCACCGTGGCTTCGCGCGCAAGAATCTCGATGGCCTCCTGCGGTCTTCCAGACTTGGCCGCCTGGAGAGCCACCTCGTTCGCATCGACGATTTCCGGCCCGCCATCCGGCGCGGACCACGACGCTTCCGTCGCGTCTTCCATGGCGGGCGGCGCGTAAGCCGGTTCGGCAGGGACATGCGCGGGCGCAATCTCGTCCAACCAGGCCTGGGTTTCGGGGTTGGCGGCCGGCGTGTCGTCCAGCAGGCCCGCCTGCCGCAGGGCCGGATAATCCGCCAGCAATCCATTCACCTCCGCCCGGATGGCGGAAGCAATCTGGTAGTACCCGAGATCGTTGGCGGCGCGGAAAACATAGCGTTGCAGGTCCAGCCAGCCTCGGCCGCAGGGCAGGCCCATGGCGGATTCGCCCAGTTCCAGCACTTGCTGCCAGTCGGAGTCGTTGGCGGCTTTCTTGAGCGCCTGGCGGGTGCTCGTGGGCGGCGCTTCGAGCAGGCTGGCATCCACATCCGTGCCGGCTGCGCGCAACTCGCCCCAGCGCAGTCCCCGCAACAGCAGGTAGGGCAGGGGGCTCGACGGATCGCTCCGGCGCAGATAGGCCGCCACCGCCGTCACCCTCTGAAACGCATCGTCCCGATCGACTGGCTCCGCAGCGATCGGACCCCCGCGCGGCTTGGGTTTCGCGGGCGGCGCGCCGGGCGCCGGTTCCTGCCACGATGGCTCCGGCGCGGGGGCCTCCGCCAATTCCGCGGTGGCCGGCGCTTCCGCCCCTTCGTCCGGTTCAACCTCCCGCTTCTTCTGCAGCAGGCCGTGAACCGTGTGCCGGATCTCCTCGACGGTGGTCCGCATGGGACCGAACGATGGCGCGACGTCGCCGAACTTCTCCTCGTTGATTGCCGAGAGACTCTCGATGACCTCCAGAATACCGTCGAGGGTCTCCTCCATCCCGGCGTAAAACGCCTTGGGCGTGGCGGCCACGGCCGAGTCCCACTCCTCACCGCTCATCTTGCCTTCGGCGATGGCGGCGTTGCGCGCCTCCGCCTTGGCCTCGGTGTCCGCGGCGGCTTCGTAACCCACCACGCGCGATTCCTTGAACTGGAACCAGTTCGCGCCCTTCGTCGTAAGCGGGACGCTGCGCAGCGCCGGCTCCATGCGCGTGCCCAGCCACTCCAACGGGGCCGCCCGCAACTCGGCGTCGCCGTCGTCGAGTTCCGGGTAGAGAGTGTCCCAGAAGTTCTCGATCAGGCTCCTGATCAGCTCAAGGCCGTCCTTCAGGCCCTGGAAACCCTCCTTCCTGAGAATCGCCTCGGTCAGCCACGCGGCCACCTGAAGATCTTTGCTCTTGGTAGCCAGCGACTCGCCGGCCAGTTTGATCGCCAGGGCATAGTCGGCAGTCTTGCGCTCATACTGCCACTCGCCTTGTGGCGCGTCGTCGTCCGCGCGGCGGGCTTCCTTGATTTTGTCGAAGACCGGGGCGTAGCGCAGGCTCTCACCGCTGGGGTTCTGGCCGGGGATGGGATTCAGCAGATCGTCGCGCAGGGGCATGCGGGGTTGATAGCGGCCCTATTCCGCGGCCGCGGAAGATGCCGCGAACAACAGGTTCCGCACCTCCAGTATGGGGATTTCCTCTCCGTCCACCAGAAACATCTTCTGGCCGGCGGGCACAGTCTCGCCGTCAGCTTCCTCCCAGACCGTCTCCCGGCCCAGACGCACGCTGTTTTGCGGATGCTTCGAAACCAGCGGGGTGAGGGCCGGCAAGAGCACTTCGCCCAGATCCAGCCCCTTGCATTTCGGTCCGGTCTGAAGGATGGCGGGAATCCAGATCGTGTCCCGCAGGCGCTTGGGCGGCTCCATCCGCACCGATGCGATGTGCTCGAACGGCAGCCACAAGTACGCTCCCGCCGCGAACACTTCGAGGCGCGCGCCGATGCGCGGGTCGGCATCCTCGATGGTTTCGAACGCTTGCCCGTTCAGAGTGCCGGCGGGCATGGCCTCGGGCGGCCCGGTGCCCAGGGGGAAGGTTTTCTTTTCGAACATATCCCGCCGGGTGCGGGCGGCCTGCAACGCGGAACGATACAGCAGCGTCCCCATGGCCGCCTCTTTCCCCAGGTCGGCGAGTATGTCGAGCTGCTTTTCGGCGCGATCGTACTCTCCCGTAAAGCACAGGAGTTCGAAGAGGAAGGTGCGGCGCCTGGTGTCCGTGGGATCGTTCCGCAATTCGGAACCCAGCGCCTGCACCGCCTCGTCGAGTTTCCCCGCCTGGTACAGTTCTCGGGAGTTCATGAATAGCTGTGCCCCGGCCTTAGCTGAACGTCATGGCTTTGACGTCGATCGTGCACTTCACGGCGCCGCCGAGGGTCCCGTCTGGTTTCTGCTCTTTGTACTCGTACTCGATCTTGGAATAGTTAAACGCGATATCGTCCATCGGCACGACGTTGACGGCCTCGGCGCCGCGCTTCGCGGTGGCTTCTGCCGTCATTTCCGGGGTTGCGAGGGTCCCGGCCCCGGTCTGAAAATGCGAAATCAGCAGATCCGAGAAAGTGTACTTCAGGTACTCCTGCTGGTCTTTCCCCGCCTTTCGGCAGACCAAGATCGCCTGCTTGAAGGGCTCTCCATTGGCGCACGCCAGCAGCAGCTTCGGAGAAGCTTTGTTTACATACATCTGGAAGTGAAAGTCCCCCATCTGCACCTTGCCGGCGCCCGAGCCTCCGCCCGCATGGGACGTCCCCTTATTGACTGCTCCATGGGAAAAGCCGTAGATATCGATCCAGCCCTTGTGATTCTTGTCTTGGCTCTCGCCGTCAATGCCTGTAAGTTTCAGAAAATAATCGACTGCCGCCATCTTTAGTTCTCCTCTCCACGTCTACGGGTCAACATTGCTGGAACAACTGGCGGCCCGCCCCGTGGCCGGGCCGCCCCCAGCATTCTACTTGCGTGTCGATGCCGGCAAATCCGCCACCAGGCGGAGCGATACCGACAACTCATCCAACTGGAAGTGCGGCCGCAGGAACGCCACCGCGCGATAGGCCCCCGGCTTACCGGGGATTTCCACCACTTCGATCCGGGCATCGCGCAGCGGATACTGCGCCTTGGTGGCCGCCGACGCGGTATCGTCCGGGGTCACGTAATTGGTGATCCATTTATTCAGCCAGCGCTCGCATTCCGAACGGGATGTGAAACTGCCGATCTTGTCGCGCATCATCGCCTTCAGATAGTGCGCAAACCGCGCCACCGCCAGGATGTACGGCAACTGCGCCGACAGCCGCGCGTTGGAGTTGGCCGCGTCGCTATCGTAGAGCTTCGGCTTCTGGCAGGACTGCACGCTGAAAAACGCCGCGAAATCGGTTCCCTTGCAGTGCACCAGCGGGGCGAAACCGAGGTCCGCCAGCTCTTTTTCGCGACGATCCGTGATGGGGGATTCGGTCGGGCACTTCATGGCCACGTCCCCCTCATCGGTGTAGAAGTTGTGCACCGGCAGGCCTTCCACCAGGCCGCCGCCCTCCACCCCGCGAATCGCCGCGCACCAGCCATACAAGGCGAAGGCCTGGCTCATCCGCGCGGCCAGGGCAAAGGCCGAGTTGCCCCACAGGTACTTGTTGTGATCCGAGCCGTCCACGTGCTCCTCGAACCCGAATCCCTCCACCTGCTTGGTCTCCTTGCCGTAGGGCAGGCGCATCAGGATGCGCGGGCAAGTGAGCGCCACGTAGCGCGAGTCTTCCGACTGGCGGAACGATTTCCACTTGGCGTATTCGGTGGTGTCGAATATCTTGCCCATGTCGCGCGGGGCATCCAGTTGCGTGAAGCTGTCGAGATTGAACATCTCCGGCGAAGCCGCCGAGAGGAAAGGCGCGTGCGCGGCGGCAGCCACGTTCGAGATCTTCTCCAACAGCTCGATATCTTCGGGCCCGCGGCCAAACTCGTAATCGCCCACCAGCCCGGCGAACGGCGCTCCGCCGAAGATCCCGAACTCCTCCTCGTACACCTTCTTGAAGAGCGCGCTCTGGTCGAACTCGGGCGCCCGCTGCAAGTCGCGCAGCAGCTCCCTCTTCGAGGCGTTGATGATCTTGATCTTCAGGTGATCGCTGGTCTCGCTCTGGTCCATCAGGTACTTCAGCCCGCGCCACGTCGATTCCAGTTTTTGGAACGAGGGGTGGTGCAGGACCTCGTTGAGCTGGATCGAGAGCAGATGATCGATCTGCGCGATGCGGGCGTTGATCATGGCTTCCGCATCCTTGGAAACGGTCATCGACCCGTCGAGCACCTGGGCCACGAACTCCTTCACCAGGTCCTTGCCGCGCTCCCGGGCGGAGACGTCCTTGGCAAGCCGGCCTTCTTCGACGATAGTGTCCAACAGCCCCTTTTCGACTACCTGCTCCACAGGAGCTTTCTGCGCTGCAGTTTGCGGATCGCTCATTTGGAGCCTCCTTCACTCTTGGCAAGCTCAGCCTTCAGCTTGTCCAGTTTCTCGGTATTGCCAACTGCGTCGAGCAACAATTCCTCGAGCTTGTCGTTGCCTTGCAGAGACCCGCGCAAGTCCGACAGCTTGGTGCGAAGGTCCAGCATCTCCTTCAGCGGTTTCACCTGGCGGGCCACCTGTTCAGGCTCGAAATCCTCCAGGCTCTTGAAGCGGAGGTCCACCTTTATCTGGCCGGCCTCGGGATCTTCGCTGAGCTTGTTCTCCACCGAAAACGCCAGGTGAGGTTTCATGCCTTCGAGCACGCTGTCGAAGTTGTCCGGATTGACTTCCACGAATTTCCGGTCCTTCAGCTTGGGCAGCGGACCTTCGGGCTGACCCGTGAAATCACCTAGAACCCCCATCACGAATGGGAGTTCCTTGAGCTCGATCGCGTCGCCCACTTCCACGTCGTAGGTGACGTGCACGCGAGGCGGGCGCACCCGGTCGAGTTTATGTTGTGTGCTTTGTTTTGCCATTGCCATCCCCTTTTAGGAAACCAGACTCCCCATGATTCCGGCGCGGGATGTGTTGGGATGACCGGCTCGAACTTCCTCCGATCGTCCGAACCTCCGCGTAATACGAGTTTGAGTATACCCGCGACCGTGGGGGGAGTCAAGCAACGTGCGGAGAAAACCAGGGGAACAGGTACTAAGAAATCCACCTTTGCCAATCTCGCGCGGTTCTGCTAACTTGATATCCGATGAAGCGACTCCAGCCCGTAATCTGGATGAAGGGTACCTTCTTGAGCCCGCAGCACCTCCAGGCTCAGGATCGTTTCGTCGAGAGTTCTCTGGAGTTCCGGATGGAGTCCCTCACCGGCAATCCCTGGGGCTTCGTCACGCTCCAGATCAGTCAGGAGGCGCTTGCGGCGGGGGAGTTCCGGATATCGGAAGCTTCCGGGATTTTCCCGGATGGGCTGTTGTTCGACTTCCCGGCTTCCGAGCCGGCGCCGCCGTCCATACCCTTGGCCGGCTCTTTTGCGCCGGACCGGAATACCCTCGATGTATACCTGACGATTCCCAATTATCGCCATTCGGGGCTCAACGTTTCCATCCCCCACCAGCGCGCCGACACACGTTACCTGGCCGAAGTGGTGACCGTGCGCGATGAAAACTCGGGGCTGGCTGAAAAGCCGGTGCAAGTGGCTCGCAAGAACTATCGCCTGCTGACGGAAGGCGATTCCCGCCAGGAATGCTCCTCCTTGCCGGTGGCCCGCGTCCGGCGAACCGGTTCCGGGGCTCTCGACCTGGACCCCCATTTTGTGCCGCCGCTGCTAGACTTCGCCGCCAGCGATTACCTTGCCGCCATCGCGCGGCGCTTGGTTGAGATCCTGGCCACCAAGAGCAGCATGCTCGCCGGCGTTCGGCGTCAGAAGAACCTCAGCCTGGCCGAGTTCGGGACGGCGGACATCGCCAGTTTTTGGCTGCTCTATACCATCAACTTCCATTTCCCGGAATTCCGGCACCTCTTTGAGACGCGCCACGGGCATCCCGAACGGCTGTTCGAAGCCATGCTTTCCCTCGCCGGCTGTCTGACCACTTTCTCGACCAAGGTCCATCCCCGGGACCTTCCGGTGTATCGGCACGACGATCTGACAAGCTGTTTCGAAACGCTTGACGAAATTGTCCGCACGCTGCTCGAAACGGTGGTGCCGGCCAATTTCGTTTCCCTCCCGCTCAAGCTGGTGCAGCCCTCCATTTATGCCACCGCGCTGGCGGATGACAAGTATCTCACCGGGACCCGCCTGTACCTGGCGGTTGGGGCGGAAATGAACCAGGCTGACCTGATCTCCAGGGCGCCCTACCTGCTGAAGGTGTGTTCCGCCAGCCACATCGAGCACCTTGTCCGGCAGGCATTACCCGGTGTTGGGTTGACGCACGTGCCCAAGCCGCCCGGTTCGATTCCGGTGAAGCTGAACTACCAATACTTCAGCCTGAGCCAGTCGGGCGTCGCATGGGAGGCCATCGGAAGGGCGCGCAACCTCGCTGTTTATGTGCCCGGCGATTTCCCGGCTCCGCAATTGGAGCTGATCATCCTCCTGCCCGAGGCGGCCTGAATCCTTCCACTTCGATGAACCCGCCGGAAACCAGGGCGGTCGCCGCGCGGGCGAACTCCTCTTCAGAAACGTTCCGAGGCACTACTTCGTTCTCCACCAGCACGCGAAGCTGATCGCGTCCCGTGGCGCGCCCATCGCATAGCGAGATCAGGTTGGCCATCCAGGGGTGAGCGTCGCACTCCGCACGGAACGGCCACTCCGTTCGCAGGGTGTACGATTGCGGTACCCAGGCGCTGCCGTCAAGCCGGTGCCGCACCAGAAAATCGGCGTCGCAGCCGCGGTGAAGCGGTCTCTCGAGGATCAGCCGCGTCAGATCCTCTGTGGCCGCGCTCTCCCAGGCCAGCAGCCACTCCCAAGGCGCGCGGCGGGAGCCCGGGCTCGATTGCCGCCGCACGGTGAACGTGTGGCGAACGCCGGTTCTCCGCTGGATTACGACGAAGCCGTAGACCAGCGATTCCACGCCGAGCCGCGCAAACAGCTTCTTCCAGGCCCCGGATTCCTCGCGATTGCGCGCGGCGAACTCGTGTGGCTCAAGGGTTTTTCGCACGATCAGCGCAATGTCGAAGTCCCGGCCGCCCTCCCCGAGCCATTCGCGGATGCGGGATTCAAACGGGGCATCCGTCCGGTCGGTTCCCATAGTCAATGCCAGGAACACACCGTGGTCGTTGAGGTGCGCCGGCAGGCCTTCGACAATGCGGCGCGTGATCTCCTCGCCGTCTTCGCCGCCGCTGAAGAAGATCCACTTCGGCTGGAGTGCCGGAACGTACGGCGGATGCGCGACGATCCGGTCAAACGCCTCCCGGCTCAAGTTTCCATACAGGTCGCTGGTCACGGGGTGAAAGTTGGCGACGCTGTTCAGCAAGCCATTGAATTCGGCAAAGCGGGTGCATCGTTCGGTGATGTCGCCCGCCCAAGCCTCGCGGGCACCCTGTCTCGCCGCCATGATCGCGGCGACTCCCGTGCCGGCGCAGAGATCCAGGAAACTGCCGCATTCACCAGGCGGGACATGCTCGAGAAAGAGGCGGGTGGTGGGGATAAACGCCGGGTAGACCGTGTCGTTGGGAGCTTCGAAGGGGGTGTCGTCGGGGTTGCTCCAGCGGTCCGAGGCTATATGGAGATCTTCCAGCGGGTACAGCGCCACGGTTCCGTGGCACCGGCCGGCGGCGGCGTCGACCGCCAGGAGGCCCATGCCGCTAAGCAAGCCTATATTGTCGCGGCCTATGAGGCGCTGGGCCTTCTCCACGGAGACAAACTCTCCGGCCAAGAACAGCGCCGTCAAAACATCCGCTGCGGACGCCGCCTCAGGCAGGGGCGCGCGCTTGCCGCAATCCAGCTCGAACTGTTCCGCGCGTTCAAGCTGGAAACGCGCGCAGAGGAACTCCTCGGTGTAACCCGCGGACCGGAGAAACTCGCGCAACTCGTCGAACTTTCCGCTTCGTCCCAAACTGTCGATCTGCATCTCACTTTCTCAGAGCGAAGGCCATGATCGCGACCACCGCAAGCAGCACGACCACCGTGACGACAAGCGCGAGCATCACCCAGGGCACCTTCCTGGCCGCAGTGGGCGCTGGAGCCGGCGCCTGCGTCTGCGGCTGCAGGACCGGCTGAGCCCCGAACATCCGCGTGTATTCCCCCGGTCCGGCGGAAGGCGCCGGCGTGGCGGGCGGTGTGACTTCGGGCCGCACGCGAAAACTCAGCGTGGCGCTGCCTCCCGCGGGAGGAGCCGCTGGAGCTGTGGGCATGTCCCCTTTTCCGAAGATCCGCGTGAACTCTCCCGGAGCGGAGGATGCCGGCGGCGGCGCTGCCGGTGGCGCCGGTTTCTGCGGCGCGCCTGCCGGCGGTGGCGGGAAAACCGGTTCAGATGCCGGCGCCTGCGAGAGCGGAGACTGAAAGAACCGCGTGAACTCGCCGGCTCCGGGCTGGGCGGGTGGCGCGGCAGGGGAGGGTAGCGGAGCGCGAGTCGGTGGCAGCGGCGGCGGCGCCGAAGCCTGGAACAGCCGCGTGAACTCGCCCGGTGCAGACGGCGTGGGCGGCGACGCAGGTGTGGGTGGTGGCGAGGGAGCGGTCTCACCCATGGGTCGTGGTGGCGCAGAAGCCTGGAACAGCCGCGTGAACTCGCCCGGCGCGGACGGTGTGGCCGGCGACGCAGGTGCGGGTGGCGGCGGAGCGGCTTCGCCCATGGGCTGGGGTGGCGCGGAAGCCTGGAACAGCCGTGTGAACTCGCCGGGCGCGGACGGCGCGGGTGGCGTAGTCGCGGCGGGTGGCGCTGGGGCCGGTACGTGCCATACGCCTACCCTGGTAAAGGCGTCCGGCGGACGTCCCTCCTGGGCCGCTATCGGCGGCGCTGGCGAGACCGCAACTTTCCGTTTCAGGTCCGCCAATCCGCCGAGCGGCTCGGTGGCCACGTACGGAGTCCCCTGGTTATCTCCAACTTCGAGCAGATCGGTTTGGCCGGGCCGCTGCGATGCACGAAGTTGCACCAGAAGGTCCGCTTGCAGCCGGGCCTGCTCGCCCACGAACAGAAACACGGTGATTCGCCGCCCCGTCGAGATCTCACGGGCGTTGAACACCTTGACACCCTCATCCTTCAACAGATCCAATAGTTCGTATTTCTGGTAGAAGTCCATGCGCGCCCCGTCCACTAATAATGGCACCAGCGGGCGAACGGTTCAATCCGCCGGCAACCCCCCGATCCCCGACCACAGCAGATAGCAGCCAAAACCCGCCAGCGCCACCGACGCGAGGCCAATGAGCACCCGATTCACCCGCGGCCCCAGGTTCCGAGCTGCGGCAAACAGCGCGATGGTGCCCGCCAGGCTGAGAACCATGACGCCGTAGAACCCCGCCAGTAAAGCCACGCCGTGCGCGGGCGCCTCGCGCCAGCCCTTCAGCAGCAGCGGCCCCAGCACCAGGGTCCAACTAATGTAGGGGTTGGGGTTCAGCAGATTCACCAGCGCCGCACTCAGCACACTTTGCCGCTTCGAGGGTGCCGGCGTCATGTCCTTGGCGTCGTATCCGCGCCATGTCTTCACGGCGCCCCAGGCCAGGTACAGCACAAATACTCCGCCCGCCAGCCGCAGACCTTGCGCCAGCCAGGCAGGCACGCGGCTCAACACCAGCAGCGCCAGGGCGATCACCGGTCCATCGCTGATCAGCGGAGAGAAAGCGGCGGGAAGGGTGCGGCGCCAGCCATGGCTCAGAGTCTGCGAGATGAGGTAGCTCTGCAGGGGTCCGGGCTGCACGGCGGCAGCGAAAGCGTAAGTCATCCCCAGGATCAGGTAAGCGAACATCCCATGCCGGCCGCGACAGGAACCATCATAGTATCGCTATAATCAAATCAAAATGCACTTCTTTCGGATTCTGGCCGCAACCGTTCTCTTGCTCCTGCCGCTGGGGCGCGCCGACGTGGGCGGCTGCGCCTGCGACGTTTCCAAACCCGAAACCATGGCGGCGGGGGAGTGCTCGTTGTGCCGCCAGGCCGAGGCCCAGCCCGCGGAGCCGCAATTCTTCTTCATCAAGGACGCCAATCCCACCAAGCCCAATCGCTGGCTGGCGCTGCCGCGGTTTCATGGCGCCGGCCTGCAAGACCTGGCGGGTATGTCCGCCAGCGAGCGCACCGCCTACTGGACTGCGGCCATCGGCAAGGCTCGCGAACTGTGGGGCGGCCAGTGGGGGCTCGCCATGAACGGATTCGAGCGCCGCACGCAGTGCCACGCCCATATCCACATCGGCAAGCTGCTGGCTGGCGTGGAAAACGATAGCTTCGTGCTGGTGGACTCCCCGGCCGATATACCCGTCCCGCGCGATGGAACGGGGATCTGGGTCCACCCCGTGGGAAACAAGCTGCACGCGCACCTGGGAGACCAGGCCGCGGAGTTCATGCTCGAACGCTAGGGGAAGCGGATGCTGTTCGACATCGCCAAGCTGCCGACAGCCGCGAATTCGGCCATTCGCCTCCATCCCACCGACAACGTCGCGGTGGCGCGCGTGCCCATTCCAGCGGGGACTGAGCTGTCGGTCGAGGGCCTTCAGCTCGTAACGCGCGAGGCCATTCCCGCGGGCCACAAGATCGCGCTCGGAGCCATCCGGCCGGGCGAGCTGGTGGAGCGCTACGGGCAGGCCATCGGGCGCGCCAGACAGTTGATCGAAGCCGGGCGTCACGTGCACACTCACAATCTCTCGTTCGAAGAGCTGCAATTCGATTACGAGTTCCCAACCACCGAGACGCCCGTGCCGCGGCCCAAGAAAGATGCCCCCACTTTTCTCGGGTACCAGCGCGCGGACGGACGCGTGGGGACGCGCAATTACATCGCCGTGGCGGCGGCCAGCAACTGCGCGGCGCACACCGCCGAAATGGTCGCCCGCGGCTTCGAGGGCCAAACCCTGCCGCCCAACGTGGATGGCGTGGTGGCGTTTCCGCACGGCGACGGTTGCGGCCACGTCTTCGGTCCCGACGTCGACCAGCTCCGCCGCACCATCGGCGGGGTGTTGGCCCACCCCAACGTGTCGGCCGGAATCATCCTCGGGCTGGGCTGCGAAGTGAACCAGATCGACCACTACCTATCGGGCGAGGCCGGGAGGTCCGCGCCACTGGCTGGGGTGACGCTGCAATCGAGCGGCGGCACGCGCGGCGCAGTGGAAGCCGTGCGCCGGGAGATTTCGAGGTTCCTGGACCGGGCGGCGTCGGAAAAGCGCACCGAAGCCCCGGCTTCGAAGCTGGTGTTGGGACTGAACTGCGGCGGGTCGGATTCCTTCTCCGGCATCACCGCCAACCCAGCTTTGGGCTACTGCTCGGACCTGCTGGCGGAAATAGGCGCCACCGCGGTACTGGCCGAGACACCCGAAATCTTCGGCGCCGAACACTTGCTCGTCAAGCGGGCACGCAATAGACGAGTGGCTGAAAAATTATTGACTTATATTCGGGAGTACAAGCAATACCTGGATCGGTTTGCGTGCACCTTCGACGATAACCCGTCGCCCGGCAACAAGCAGGGTGGGCTGAGCAACATCCTCGAGAAATCGCTGGGCGCAGTGGCCAAAGGCGGCACCTCGCCGCTGATCGAGGTCTACGACTTTGCCGAACGCGTCGCCTCCCCGGGTTTCGTGTTCATGAATACGCCCGGCTACGACCCGGTGTCCATCACCGGTCTGGCAGCGGGCGGCTGCAACCTGCTGGCGTTCACAACCGGCCGTGGCAGCGCCATTGGATTCCCCACGGTCCCGGTGATCAAGATCTCGAGCAACACCAATATGTACCGGCGCATGACGGACAACATGGACATCAACGCCGGAGCGATCGCCGATGGCGAAAAGACCGTGGCGCAAGTGGGCCGAGAGATTTTCGATTTTGTGCTCGAAGTAGCTTCCGGCCGGCGGACTTGCGCCGAGCGGCTGGGACATCGGGAATTTGTGCCGTGGCGGATCGGCCCGGTCATGTAGAACGGATCACCCAAACCAGCCCGGCGAGCGAAGCCAAACTGATCGCCGCGCCCAACAGCAGCCAGCGCGAGTGGTATTCGAACATGACGGTGTGCTCTCCCGGCCCAACTTGAATGGACTGGAACGCTTCGCGCCAGCGCTCGATGGTGACTGGACTGCCATCCACGGTCGCCTTCCAACCAGGAAAAAACTGCTCCACCAGCCCGAATCGGCCGCCTCGCTCCGAGCGCACCTGAAAGGCGCGACGCTCGGGCATCCACCCGGTTGGTCGTGCATCTCCCGGGGTACCGTCCCACCCGAATGGTGGCCGGGCGTGCAGGTATTCGTAAACGCGGTAAAAGGAATCGTCCTGGCCGAGCAGTCGAAAGTTCGGGCTTGCCGCCAGGAACGGCGCGGCGGCGGCCCCACGGTAGGTGATCGCATAGCGTACCCCGAGCGTCTGAAGCATCTGTTCGTTTCGATAGTCCATCAGAAAGACACGGTGGGTCTGAAAATGCGCTCCCCATCGCACGATCATCGCCCGGTAACGCTTCGGCAGGAACGGATCCAACCCCTGTGGTGTGGCCAGGCCCCACGTCCGGAAATCCACTGAGCCGGGCGAGCCATCGGATGTGACACGATAGTCGCGATTGGTCCACAATGCCTGATAGGCCGTGTCGTTGACGCCGCGAATTCCCTGCACATTATACGTGTTGTCCACGTCGCCGTCCCTCGTGTTGAACAGCCGGTTGGTTCCGTAGACCTTGTAATCGCAGAGAGCGAAGAGCATCACCGCGGCCGCTACCCACGCGCGGCGAGCGCCCGATTCCGTGCGAAGCGTCCACAGGGCAATGGCGAACAGGGCCAGTGCGATGGCGGTCTCCGCTACGGCGCGTCCGCCGGTTGCGAAGGCGCCGCCCTGCGCCCAGATCCGAAGCTGGCGGACGGACCATGCCGCCATCGCCACCACCGCAACCGGCATCAGCCACCGCGGCGCCGCTCTCCGCGGACCCTTCTCCAGGAAATCGGAAATGCCAATCGCCGTAACCAGCGCCGCCATGGCCGCCACGCCTTCATAAAAGTTGTAAGACTGGGCCGCGCTCTCGAGGCCCGGAATCTGCATGACGGTGTAGTAGACCACCGCGTGCGGGTCCAGAACCAGGAACAGGCCAACAGCCATCACCACCACAGGCTGCCGGTAGGGACGCAGGTCGCGCCGGCCCGCGCCCCAAATGACGGCAAAGATCGCCGCGAGGCCCCAGTAGAGGTACATGCAGTTGAGATAGTACATGGAGGACCCGCGGCTGAAATCCAACCAGTTCGCCACCAACAGCGGAATGATTGCCCAGCGCGTTTCACCGACATACCTCGGTTCGGAGAACGCGGACGATTGCGCTTCGAGCATAGGCAGGAACTGCACCATGCTCAGGAGCAGCGATGCCGCCACTGCCACCGTCACCCCCGCCACCGCACGCCAGCGTGCGCGGCTGGCCAGTGCGTAAACCAGAATCGTGGCGCAGAACGCCAGCCAGGACGGAGGGTAGCCCGCCAGGAACCACAGGGCCGAAGCCAGCGCCGTTTTCCAGAGCGGATGCCAGTCGCGCCGTTCCACCGCTTCGTCAATACCCCAGAACGCCAGGGGCATCCAGGGCATCGCGGTGGCAACTCCCAGGTGCACGATCTGCCACAGCATATAGCCGCCAAATGCGAAGACGCCTCCACCCATCACGCTGACGAACCTGCCCAGGCGGCGGGCACGGAGCCACCCGTAGCACAGCATGAATGCCAGCCAGACGTGCGCAAAAGCAAAATACTCCAGCGCCTTGAACGGCAAGACCTGGCGATGCCAGTTGGCCGCGTAGACCAGCCACATGGGAGGGTAGAAAACGGCCGCCTGAATGTTGCCGGCGAACGAAATGCCGCAATACATCGAAGGGTCCCACTGCGGAAATCGTCCTTCCTTCAGTGCCTGGAACGCGTAGCGCTGAAGAGGGTAATGGTAGACCTCTATATCGGAAAACAGGTGGACCCGCTTGAAAGGGGGCACATACTCGCAAAAGAACGCCCAGGTGGCAATGAGCGACAGAACCGGAATCGGCATTCGCCTGGTGAGCCAGCGCCGCATAGTCTGTATTATTCTACCCGTCCATCGCTCCTGTCCTACAATGGATAGAGCATGTCCAGACCGCTGCTGCTTTCCATCACGGCCGCGCTTTTGTTTGCCGCGGCTGGTCCCTCGCAGGACGCCCCGAAGAAGTCGGCCCTCGACAAGGCCGTGTTGGAAGCCTATGTCCGCCATCTTTTCGTGATGACCTCGCAGGTCACCGTGCAGGTGTCCGATCCCAAGCCCTCGCAATTGCCGGGTTTCTTCGACGTGGTGGTGCATGCCTCCATGGGAACTGCCTCCCAGGATTTCCCTTTCCTGATCTCCAAGGACGGGTCGAAGATTTTGCAGGCCAACATCTACGACGTGAATTCCAACCCCTTCAAGCCCGATCTGGACAAGCTGAAGACCGAATTCCAGCCCAGCTTTGGGACGCCGGGCGCACCCGTGGTGCTGGTGACATTCGCCGATTACGAGTGCCCCCACTGCAAGGATGAGGCCACCATGCTGCGGCAGAACCTGCTTTCCGCCTATCCCACCCAGGTGCGGTTCTATTTCAAGGACTTTCCGATCGAGTCCATCCATCCCTGGGCCAAGCCCGCCGCCATTGCCGGCCGCTGCGTCTTCCGGCAGAACGCCAGTTCGTTCTGGAGCTACTACGACTGGATCTTTGCCCACCAGGACGACATCAGTGCCGCGAACTTCAAGGACAAGGTAATGGAGTGGGCCAAGGGGCAGAAAGACATCGATGGTTTGCAGCTTGGCCAGTGCATGGACACCAAGGCTACCGAAGCCGAGGTGGACAAGAACCTCGCCGAGGGCCGCGCGCTCGACATCACTGCCACTCCCACCCTGTTCGTGAACGGACGCCGGATCCCCCAGGTAATCGACTGGCCGAACCTGCGCGGCGTGATCGATTACGAAATCGAGTATCAGAAGACGGCCAAAAACGCCGGCGAGAACTGCGGCTGCGACCAGAAGCTCGACCTGCCCGGCCTTCCCCAGAAGACGCCGCCCTTCAAAAAATAATCGGCAAGCTAAAGCATGCCCTACTGGCTTACCATGATGTTCATGAGACACTGCCACTGGATCGCCGGCGTAGCGCTGGGCGCCCTGACATTCGCCTGCTGGGCGCAGGCCCCCTCGAAGAAAGGAACATCCGCCGTGAAGAAACAGGCTTTCGGGAAGTTGCCGGACGGCACCTCCATCGAACTTTACACGCTCTCCAATCCCAACGGGTTCCAAGCGGGCATCATGACCTATGGCGGAACCGTCGTGTCGCTGACGGCTCCGGACCGTAACGGCAAGTTCGCGGACGTAGTGCTGGGAGCGGACAGCCTCGAGGGTTACCTCAAGCAGACCAACTACTTCGGCGCCATCATCGGCCGCTACGGCAACCGCATCGGCCACGCCACCTTCAAGCTCGACGGCAAGCAGTACAACTTGCCGAAGAATGATGGCGACAACACCTTGCACGGAGGCCCCCAGGGTTTCGACAAACGCGTGTGGAAAGCCACCCCGGCCGGCGCCGCGGAGGGACAGAGCCTCGAGCTCACTTACGTGAGCAAGGACGGCGAGGAGGGTTTCCCGGGAACCCTTTCGGTAAGAGTGGTCTACACCCTGACCACCCGCAACGAGCTGAAGATCGATTACACCGCTACCACCGATAAGGACACGGTGGTGAACCTGACGAATCATTCGTACTTCAACCTGGCCGGACAGGGCGAAGGCGACGTTCTCGGCCACCAGGTGACGATTGACGCCGGCCGCTTTACGCCGGTGGACGCCGGCCTGATCCCCACCGGCGAGCTTCGCGCCGTGAAGGGTACGCCCTTCGATTTCACCACTGCGACCGCTATTGGCGCGCGCATCGGCCAGAGCGACCAGCAGTTAAAGTTCGGCAACGGCTACGACCACAACTGGGTGCTGAACAAGGGCCAGGGCGGACTGACCAAGGCAGCCGAGGTCTACGAGCCGAAGACCGGGCGCGTGTTGGAGGTGTGGACCACCGAGCCGGCCATGCAGTTCTACACCGGCAACTCCCTGAGCGGTTCGGTGCCCGGCAAAGGCGGAAAAGTGTATCCGATCCGCAGCGCGTTCTGCATGGAGACCCAGCACTATCCCGATTCGCCCAATAAGCCGAGCTTTCCGTCCACGGTACTGAAGCCAGGGACCACCTACCACACCACTACGATTTACCGCTTTTCGGCGCGATAGACCGCAGTTTTGGCCTTCACTCCGATTCTTCGGCCGGGCTGGAAGGCTGGTAGTAGTCCTCAACCGGCTCCTCGCCGGCTTCGGCTTCGGACTCGGTCGAGACCGTGACGATATCGTCCGGCTCCAACTCCTGGTCCTCTGCGCGCTTCTCTCTCCTGCGTTTCGCCGGGCCGGAGTCCGCTGGGCGCCGGTCCGGATCGTAGGGAGAAATGGATTCCACGCGGAAATCGTCCATGGTGGACCTCCCTAATGGCCCAGAAACTTCTCCAGTTTCGAAACTTCAGTCTCCGCCTGGTCGAGATACTTCTGCCCGGCCGCGGCGTCGCCCCGCTGCAAGGCGGTGTCGGCTTGGTTTAGAAGGTAGTCCATCCGCTGCTCCGAGGCAGCCATGTCGGCGCGCAGCCCGAGCCCCGAGCGGGCCTGTGCTTTGCGCAGAGAGTCCAGGCTGGACCTGACAGCCCCAGCCCGGATGCTGAGCAGCGACCCCTGGTCGCGGAGTTTCTCCAACTGTTCCGCTTTGGCGGCATCCGCGGCGGAAACCGCGGGCGCCGGCGGAGCCTGCTGCGGAGGCGCTTGCGGGGGCGGCGAAACCGGCTGCTGCGCGACGGGTTGCTGGACCGGCGCCGGCGCCGGAGCCGCGGCCGCGGCCGGCGCGCGGCGAACCGGTTGCGCCGCAGCTTTGGCCGCGGGCGCCAGCGACACCGGCGGCTGGCTGGCCGGTGGCGTCTCAGCCGGCGCGGGCGCCGGGGAAGGCGTCGCGGCCGGAGGAGGTTCGGCCGGCGCCAGTTGGGCTGGCGCCGAGGCAACGGCAGCCGGCGCGCTTTCCGCGGCGGTACGGCGGAACTTGGGGATCTGCGTTGCCGCGGCAATGATTACCGCGATGGTGGCGAGCGACCCCAGGGCGATGTATAGTCCGCGGTGGCTGCGCGCGGCCGGAGGAGGCGGCGCAACAACCGCCGCCGCTGCCAATGTCGCCATGGGAACCGCCGGTTGGGCAGCGGTCGGCGCGGACCCTCGCACGCTCAGCAGGGCCGCTCGAAACGCGTCCGCGGTCTGGAAGCGTTGCGCCGGGTCCTTCTCCAGGGACATGAGAATGATGTCGCTGACCGCGGGAGGCAGGTTCGGATCGACCTGAATGGGCGGCGGCGGATTGGTTTGCAAGTGCGCCGCCATTATGGAATACTCGCTATCGCCCTGGAACGGACGCGAGCCGGTGACCATCTCATAGAGCGAGATGCCCAGCGAGTAAAGATCCGAGCGCGGGTCCAGATCGGCCGCGCCTTTGATCTGCTCCGGAGACATATAGTACAGCGACCCGACGGTGCGCCCGGTCTGCGTGAGTTTCCGGTCGGCCGCCATTTTGGCGATTCCGAAATCCATCAGCTTGACCACGCCGCTCGCGGTGATGATCATGTTGGCGGGTTTTAGGTCGCGGTGGACCACGCCCCGGGCGTGCGCGTAAGAAAGCGCCGAGAGCACCTGGGCGGTGTAATCGATGGCCTTATCGATGGGAATGCGGCCGGAGCGCAGAACCGCTTCGATGGTGACACCTTCGACGTACTCCATCAACATGAGCAACTGGTTGTCCAGCCGCAACGCGGTGTGCAGCGCGGCGATGTTGGGATGATCGAGGCTCGCCTGGACCTTGATCTCGCGCATGAACCGGTCCGCGAGCTCGGCATCGCCTTGCAGGTCGGGCAGCAGGACCTTCATGGCCTCAACGCGGTCGGAAATGACGTTCCGGACCTTGTAGACACGCCCCATTCCGCCGGCCCCGAGGACTTCGAGAACCTCGTAGTCGCCAACGCGGGAACCGATATCGTAATTCATGGATGCCTCCCCGGTTGTCTCGATTATACGCCGCTGCGCGCCTACCCCACCAGTAAGCACAACCGGAGCAGTTCCTGAAGACTGACATCGAGAGACCTCTCGATAGCAGCCGCGTCGGCCGGGGCGCCTTCCGGGCCCGGCGCAATTCGGCCCATGGCGGCGGCCAGCGCCTCCCGGTCGCGGGTGCCATCGAGCAGCGAAACCAGGGCGCGGCCGCTCTGGTCGGGCAGGTCGATGCTCTGATGCCGCTGGTTGGTGACCATGGTCAGGCCGAGGGAAAGCTGGCAGCGAGCCAACGGACTCGCCACCGGCCGCTCGCCGATGGCCGTGGCCACCCGAGGAGACTGCTGCCATAGCTCGATCGCCTCGGCCTCCACCAGGCGCATCAGCATATCGGCCGCGTCCTGCGGCGGGTACCCGCCGAGCGGAAGGCCCGCTACCGGAACCGAGCCCGGCCAGCGGGAAGCCAGGAAGCACAGCACATCTTTGACCAGGGGATGGTTGGTGGTCAGGCTTCGGCCCTGTGAAATCTCGAATTTCTGCGCGCCGTCCGCTTGCGGCTCGGCCGGTTTCACCCGAGAGGCGGCGGCGAGCGGCTGGAAACGGTCCAACGAAAGGGCGCGGTCGAGCGGGATGTCTTTCCGGCAGAGGAGACTCTCCCGGAACTTCCGGCAGTTCAGGAAATCGCCGTACTGCCGGGCCTCGAACCAATCCTCAGCCGGCAGCGGAAGGTCGCGGACATCGTCGCGCACCGGCTCGGCATCTCCCAGGTACTGCAACCCATGGTGGGCGGCGTGCCCGATGAAATCCATCAAGTAGACCGGATCGTTGGTCTCCGACAAATCGTCGTGAAATATGGCTTCGGCGCCTCTCTCGATCACATTCTCCATCTCTTTGCGGATGGCGGCGCGGCCGGGATCATCGGCGGGACGCGCGGCCATCAGTCGCGCCAGCTCGTGCGCCTTTTCGATGCGTATCTGCGGCGACGCCGCGCGGCGGGTGTGGAATTTTAGAAGATCCCATACGTAGCGCCGCAGGTGGCCTCCCGGCAGAACGTTGTAGCTGACGTAGGCGAGGCCGCCGGAGGAGAGCGCCGCGGCGCAGAGCGCGAGCAGTCGGTCGCGAATCTCGAAAGGCACCCACGAATAGAAGCCGTGGGCAATGATGTAGTCAAATTCGCCATGGGGCTTCCAGCCGAGCAGGTCGGCGTGGCACAACTCCAGGTTGGCGAGGCCGAGTTTCGCGGCGATGTCCCGCCCCCGCGCCAGCGGAGCGGCGGCCCGGTCCACGCCCGTGAAGCGGCCTTCCGGGTATTCGAACGCCAGCGGCAGCAGGTTCGACGCGTCGCCGCAACCGATTTCGAGCACGCGCCATCGGCTGACCGGCGGCGGCGTCATTCCCGCGATTGCCGCCAGCGCCGCTATGCGCGCGGGGTGAGACTGAGGGCGCGGCAGACTCGGATATGGGACCTCGTCGTAAAGATCGCGCAAGTGAGTCGTCAATAAGGGGTGCTCATTGTCGTCGAGTTGCCCTGCGAGTTGGTAAGTTGCACCGAGACGGAGGTCAGCGGGTTAGTGCTGGTGCCATTCGTGATGGTGAAGGGCATGGTCAGCGAGAAGTTGCTTCCGTATTGCGCCGAAGCGGAGCTTTGATACCAGGTTGTGAAAGCCGACGTCAGCGGAACGCTGGCTGAGCTGCTTGACAGGGTCACGCCGCTAGCCGCGGTGAACGTGACGGTGGCCGAGACCATGTCGCGCGACGTGGCGTAGCCCACCACGACGATATTGAAGCCGCTGCTGGTGACGCCGGTGACCGTCACTCCCCCCGAGTTGATCACCGGCGCGCTCTTGGGGATGACCGTATTAGTCGATGGCGCCGGCGAAGGCGTGATATCGATGCCTGCGGCAACCAAGTCCAGGGTGAGAGTAATGGTTCCGGAAACGGTACCGATCTGCACGCTGGGTGTGCCACCGGGAAAGACCACCTGGGTGGTATTGGCCGCCACGGTGAAACTGGCGGTGCGGCCGCCGTTGATAAACACCACCTCCGGGTCGTCCGTAGAAGGGGCATCGGAGGCGAAGGTCAAGGTGACCGTCCCGGTGATAGCGAGCGGATATTCGCTCGGTATACTGATCGCCACCAGAGGCGGTTGCATGGCCGGCGTGGCCGTAGCCGGCAACCCTGTGATGGTGGCAGACGGCCCAGGCGGCACTCCCACCGTAATGGTGAACGACTGCGTGGCAGTCTGGCCTCCGCCCGTCACACTCACCGTGAAGGTGAATGTGCCCGGTGCGGTGGGAGTCCCACTGAGGGATCCGGCGGACGAATTCAGCGTGATTCCACCCGGCAGCGCTCCCGTGGAAATCGACCACGTCAACGTACCGTTTACGTTGGCCGCGGTCAGAGTTGGTGGGCTATAGGCAGTGCCCACCGTGCCGTTGGGCAGCGTGGCCGTGGTGATGGTCAACGCGGCAGCGATAGTGATGGTGAACGACTGGGTGGCTGTGGCCTTGGCCGCATCCGCAGCCTGGATGGTGAAGTTGAACGTCCCGGCGGCAATGGGCGTTCCCGTGAGGCTGCCCGCGGCACTCAGGGTGAGACCAGTCGGAAGCGCACCGGAAGACGACCAGGTGTACGGCGAGGTCCCGCCAGTCGCAACGAGAGTGGTAGGTGTGTAAGCGGTCCCCACGATCCCGTTGGGCAGCGTGGCCGTGGTGATGGTCAACGCGGCAGTGATAGTGATGGTGAATGATTGGCTGGCTGTGGCCTTGGCCGCATCCACAACCTGGATGGTGAAGCTGAATTTCCCGGCCGCCGTGGGCGTTCCCGTCAGGCTGCCCGCGGCACTCAGGGTGAGACCAGTGGGCAGCGCTCCCGTGGAAACGGACCAGGTGAACGGCGCGGTTCCACCAGTCGCAGCCAGCGCCTGGCTATAAGGAGTGCCAACCGTGCCGTTGGGCAGCGTGGCTGTGGTGATGGCCAATGCAGCAGCCACAGTGATGGCGAATGGCGCGGTCGCGGTGCGCCCAGCCGAATCGGTAACCTGCACTGTGAAGTTGAATGGCCCGGCCGCCGTGGGCGTTCCCGTCAGGCTGCCCGCGGCACTCAGCGTGAGACCAGTTGTCGCAGCGCCGGCAGAGATGGACCAGGTGTACGGCGAAGTTCCGCCCGTGGCGGCAAATGCCTGCGTGTAGGCCACGCCGACTTCGCCGCCCGGGAGCGGAGTCTGGGTGGTAATGGATAGCGGCGGGACAGCAACCACGATGACGCTAAAGGTCTGTGTGGCCGTCGCCGGCAACGGCAGCGCCGAATCGGTCACTTTCAGGGTGACGGAGAAGGTTCCGGCGGCGTTAGGCGTGCCGGTTATGACGCCGGCGGCGCTGAGCGAAAGGCCACTCGGAAGAGCGCCCGAGGCCACGGACCAGGTGTACGGCGAAGTTCCGCCGGTCGCGGCGAGGGTGGTAGCTGTGTAGGCGGTGCCCACAGTCCCGCCAGGAAGCGAAGTCGTCGTGATGACGAGCGCGGCGGGATTGATCTGAATGGTGAAACCGCCGGCGGCACTGGCCGGCTGGGTCTGGGAATCGCTGACTGTGACCTGGAACGTGAAGGAGCCGGCGGCGGTCGGCGTGCCGGAGATAGTTCCGGAGGAGGCAAGGGTCAATCCGCCGGGCAAACTGTTGCCTGGCGTCAATCGCCAGGTGTACGGCGGCGTTCCTCCGGTGGCGGCTAGAGCCTGCGAGTAAGCTGCGCCGACCGTCCCGGCGGGCAGGCTGGTGGTCGTTATGGTCAGCGGTGGAGGGCTGATGTTGATGGAAAATGTGCCGAACGCCGTCAGTGGGGGATACGTGCCGGACTGGCTGGTGACCTGCAATGAGAAGCTGTACGATCCCACGGTCGTAGGTGTGCTGTAGATCACGCCGCTGGTGGAGTTCAGTAAGAGGCCCGGAGGGAGGGATCCCGTAACCAACGCAAACGTGTACGTTCCGGGGCCGTACCCACCCGTTGCCGTTACAGCCTGGGAATAAACCGCGCCAACCACTCCGCCGGGCAGACTCCCGGATGTGAGAGACAGTGTAGGCAAGGAGATGGTGAGGGTGTAAGCTTGCGTCACAGTGGTCGGGGCATTAGTGGTGCCGCCGATAACGGCCTGGACCGTGAAGGAATAGGGCCCGGCGGCAGTGGGCGTGCCGCTGATACTCGCGCTAGTGCCGGTCCCGGAGGGCAGGGTTAAGCCGGGAGGGAGCGACCCGCTGTAAGACCAAGACGCCAGAACCGTGCCGATGGATAAGGAAAAGGTCGTCGCGTATGGGGCGCCGACAGTGCCGTTCGTCAGCGGCGGCGCCGGAAGGATGAAAGGGGCCGAGGCACCGAACAGAACGCCGCTGGCGAGCGGCAGCAGGAGCAGCCAAGCGAGGCGTTTCATTGGCCGCCTCCGCTATCTGCCGCCGGCGCGGCTGGCGGCGTGGCGGGCGGAATGGCCACCACGCGCGGATCGGCGCCGGAGGCATCCAGCACCCACATGGGCGCGCCGGACGGTTCCGTGAGCCGGAAGGTCGCGGTTCCGGAGAGCCGGAACAACCCTGCCGGCGCACACCCGCAAGGGAGGGACAAGACGGAGCCGTGGCTGCGGTCGAGAATGGTCAGATTGCCCGCTTGATCCGCCACGAAGATGCGTCCCGCGGAATCGGACTCGACGGCGATGGGTGTGCCCAGGCCGTCGTTCCCGGACGCAATCATCTCAATGCGGCCGGCGCCCCGCAGATCGCGAACGATATACACCGCGCCGGCGGCGGAGTCCGCCAGCAGAGCCTCGCGCCCGTTACCCGACAGGCGCAACGCCGCAACGCTGCGGAAGGGGGCCAGGAATTGCGAGGCGCCATCCGCGGCAATGCGGTAGAGGGAAACCGTTTCCGCTGGGCCCACCGCCAGAAAAAGCGAAGATCCCGCGTCGTCCACCGCCAGGGCGGCCACCGGGCCGGCCAGGGCCGAAATATCGACGTCGCTTTGAACCGCGGCGGCGTCCGGCAGGCCGGTCAGTATCTGCACGCGGCCGGCTCCGGAGTCATACAACGCGGCGGCGGTGCCCGCCGGGCTGAAGACCACCAGCGCGGGCGCGGGCCGAGCACCAGGGATGGCAGCGGACGCGCCGCCGGCGCGCACCAGCACCACAGAGGAATCGTCCGCTTTCAATGCGATCGCGTAACCCTGCTGCGGCGAGACCGTCGCCGAGGCAAGTGAAAATCCGGCATTCACGGGATCGCCCAGGCTCGCCGCGCCGGGGATTCCTCGGATGGGCCGCAGGGCCGATTGAGACGAGTCGAAGACCAGGCCTAAGGTGGGACCGCTCAGAGCCGTCCCGGTCTGGCCGGCGGCGACGCCCGCCAGAAAAACCGCTATTACGATCTGAAGCAACCAATTTTGTCTCATGTTCGATACCTCCGATTTCCAGTAGCGCTGGTTAGGGATGCCCCACCGAGGGCGTCCCCGGGGTGATGGTGATCACGGCAGGGGGCGTGGGACCTGTGGGAATTGTGGTGGAGGAAGACGACGATCCGCCGCTGCGGGTGGCCACGATGGCGCCGACCGCCGCTCCGGCGGCGATGACTACGATCAGAGCGATGACCTTGCCGGAGATGGCCGCGCCGCCGGCCGCCGCCGCACCAGCGACGTTGGTCTGGTTGATCACGGCGTCGGCATTCAAGTTCCCGAGTCTGGCGGAAACGCGAATCTCCATTTTCCCCGCCATGTTATTCGGCACCATGCCGCGCATGGCGGCCTGGCCATTGGTATCGGTCATTACAGTCAGGCTCCGGCTGCCGTTGGAGAAAACTCCGCTGGCGCCGTGGTCGGCAAGGAAGAACGTGACCGCCACGCCTGCTACCGGCTTATGGTTTTCATCCTGCACCTGCACGATGGCTTCTCTGGCCGTGCGCTGGCGGATGTTGTTGATGGCGCCTTCGCCCTCCAGAATCGAGATGGTTAATTGTTGGGGCTCAGGCGCTTGCGCGCGTACTGGCGGTGCGGCGTATGTGATGGCGATAACCTCCGCGAGCATCGTGCATAATAAGCGTGACGCTCGCGGTACTCGACGGCGGGTTCTCATTAGGCATCCTCCTTGCCTGAATCGAATGCTAGTCGCAAGTGAACGGAATTGGAAGCATAATTATTATAGGGCAGGACTACCATGCCCGGGAGAATAAGTATGCAGACCGGAAGATGGGCTTGTGGGTTCTTCCTGGTGGCGGCCGCCGTCATGGCACAGACGGCGCCCCAGGACGCCAAAAAGCTTTCCGCGCGGGAATTGTTCTATGCGGAGACCGCGCCTCCGGCGCCCGCCAAGGGCGCGGAAGCCAAGCCCGTGAGGAAGTCGGCGGCAAAGGCCGCCGCACCCGCCCAGCCGGCCGTGGCGGCGGAAGCGGCCACGCCGGCACCCCAGGCCAGTCCGCCACCGGCCGTTCCCGCCAAAGCCAGCGGCGGCGCTTCGGGCACACCGGCGCGCACGGCTATCGTTCCGGTGGCTTATTCTCCTTCCGCGGAAAAGCCGCTGGGGCTGCGGTACAGCTTTCTGCGCAACGCCGGGGACGAATACCGGGAAGTCGACCCCGATACGGTCTTCCACTCCGGCGACCGCATACGCGTGGCTGCGCAGTCGAACGACGAAGGGTACTTGTATATCGTCATGAAAGGCACCAGCGGATCGTGGAGAGTGCTGTTCCCCAGCGCCGAGATTGCGGAGGGATCTAATCGTGTGACCAGCGGCCGGCAGTACCTGATACCGCCGCCGCCGGGCCGCTTCGCTTTCGACGAGCAAGCCGGAGAGGAGCGCCTGTTCATTGTGCTGTCGCGCCATCCCGAGCCGAGCCTGGAACAACTGATCTACTCGCTGGGGGTGCCCTCCGGGCCCGGCAGCCCCGGGCCTGCGGGTCAGCCCGCCGAAGCCAACGAACCGCCCAAGCACTTGCTGACGGCCCAAATGGCGCCGGTGGACGACGCGCTGGTGGGCCGCCTGCGCAACCAGGTATATGCGCGCGACCTGGTGTTCGAGAAAGTGGACGATTCCACGCCGGGAGACAAAAAGGAGAAGGCTGTCTACGTGGTGAATCCCACGGGCAGCCCCGAGTCGCGGCTGGTGGCCGATGTCACCCTGAAACACCAGTAGCAACAAGCTGTCAGCTTTCAGCTTTCAGCTTTCGCCAACGCTGGTTTAGCTGATAGCTGAGCGCTGATGGCTGAGAGCTTTTTGGGAGGGAGCCGCTCGATGAAGCGTAGATTGGCGGCAATAGCCGCCTTCGCGATGCTGGCCACGGCCGCCGCCGGCCAGACCAAGAGCCTGGCGCAGGGGCCGAACCGGATCGAGCTCACGCTCGAGCGGCAGGAGAGCCGAAACTGGCGGGCCGTCGATCCGGGCCTGGTGTTCGACACCGGCGACCGCGTGCGCTTTCGTTTCCGCGCTAACTTCGATGGCTATCTCTACGTGATGAATCAAGGCACCTCGGGGAACTACGAAACGCTGTTCCCGCGCGAGGATACCGGGGAGCAGAACCGCATCGAGGCCGGCAAGGAGTACGTGGTTCCGGCCACTCAGGGCTGGTTCCGGATCACCGGGCCTCCGGGCTACGACGTTCTCTACTGGCTGGTGACGCCGCTCTCGCTGGGCGCGCAGCCCAAGTATCAGCCGCTGCCGCCGGCCCCCAAGAACGGCCCGGTTCCTCCTCGCCTGACGCCGCGCTGCGACGACACCATCTTCAAAGCTCGCGGGGAGTGCGTGGACAGCTCGGCGGGGCCCAAGGGCGTTAAGCCGGCCGAGAAACTGCCGGAGAACTTGAGCGGGGTGCCCGGGGCCGCCTCGCGCGAGCTGATGTTCATCCGCGAACAGAATTCCTCCGTGGTGGCGTCTCCGGCGCCCATCGGCGGGCCGGTGATTTACGAGTTCCGCGTGGCCCACAGGTGACAGCGATGCGCTTTCGAACATTGGCGATATTGACACTCGCGGCTGGTTTGATGACGGCGCAGCTCCCGGCGCAGCAGCCGCCGCCACCGAAGCAGGAACGCGATCTGAAGTACGAGGGCGGCGCGCCCGAGGCCAAGCCTACCGTCCCCGTGGCCGTCACCATTCCGCGCTCCTACGCGTTGGTGGTGGGGATTGCCACTTACAAGAACCTGCAAGCCAAGGATCAATTGCAGTTCCCCGAGCGCGACGCCGAATCCATCTATTCGATTCTCATCAGCCCGGAAGGCGGCAACTTCCACGCCGAGAACGTCCACAAGCTGGTGGGAGCGAGAGCCACGCTGGCCAACCTCCGCCACGAGCTAGAGGAGTGGCTGCCGGCGGCGGCTCGCGACGACGACCGGGTACTGGTCTACTTCGCCGGCCATGGCTTCGTCTCCAGCGGACGGGCGTACCTGGCGCCCTACGATCTGGACCCCGGCAATATCGCGGGGACGGGATACCCCATGGAGACGCTCGGCCAGGTGATGGGCACGCGCATCAAGGCGAAATGGAAAGTGCTGCTGACCGACGCCTGCCACAGCGGAGCGATCACGCCGGAAGCGGACCGCGCCGCGGTGAGCCGCGCGCTGCTGGATCTGAGCAGCTCGATGTTCTCGCTGACCGCCAGCCGCGACCGCGAGCGTTCCTTCGAGAGCGCCGATTGGGGCGGCGGCCACGGCATCTTCACCTACTACGTGGTCAAAGGGCTGGAGGGCGCCGCGGACGAGTCGCGCGACGGCATTGTGACCGCCGACGAGCTTGCCGAGTATGTCCGCCGCAACGTTCGCGAGGCCACCAACGCGCAGCAGAACCCCACCTCCGAGCGCGGCAGTTTCGACCCCAATATGCTGCTGGCATACCTGCCCAACGGCGCCAGCCCGGAAGCCCCTCCGCCGCCCAAAGACGGCACTCTGATTTTCGAAACCAACATGGATGGAGTCGAGGTCTCGGTGGACGGCACGTCGGTGGGAGTGGTGAACAAGGGGACGCCGCTGCGCCTGCCGGGATTGCGCCCCGGCGCGCACACGGTCATGGGGGTCCACATGGGCTATGAGCCCGACGGCCCGCGCGAGGAGATGGTTTATCCGGGGCAGGAGGTCACCGTCACGCTGAAGATTCTGATCGCGCGCCGCCGCCCGCGCGCGGCCGTGGAGCAGTTCGACAAGGGACTGGAACTCTACAACAAAGGAACGCCCGAGAACTACCGTAAAGCCGTCGAGAGCTTTCAGGCGGCGATCCAGGCGGACCCCAACTACAGCCAGGCGGCCCTCTATCTGGGCCGCGTGTACCGCGATCTCTTCCAGGACCAGGACGCCGAAAAGTGGATGCGGCGGGCCATCGAGATCGATCCGGATTATCTCGAGGCGCGCGCCACCCTGGGAGGCATGCTGTTGGATAAGGGAGCGCTCGACGAATCCATCCGCCAGTTGAACGCGGTGGTGCAGCGCGACCCCAAGCACGCGCTGGCATGGTACCTTCTGGCGGAGGCGCTGCGCATGAAGGAGCTCTACCCGGATTCGATCGAGGCCGCGCGCAAAGCCATCGCGCTCGCGCCCACCAATGCCGAAGCGAATTTCTGGCTGGCGGAGAGTCTGCGCCTCAGCGGCAAGTATCGGGACGCCTCCGATGCCTACCAGCAGTACCTGAGACTGAGCGATTTCGACAGCAAACTGGCCGGCAAGATGAATTACTACGTGCTTGGATTTCTGGTTGGATTCGGCCGCAAGAAACGCGCGGCGCAGCGCGATGTCTGGCAAGACCTGCGCAGCCTGGCGTATTTCGGGCTATGCGACAGCCAGCGGCTGTTGAACAATTTCGACACCGCCATCGGCTACTGCCAGAAGGCGCTGACCTACGATCCATCGGACCCCTACGCGCATTTCGCGCTGGCGCTGAGTTACACCAGCAAGGCGCAGGCATCGGGCGCGGTGGAACCGCTGGTGCCGGCCCGCAAGCATTTCTCCGACACCATCAGCCTCAACCCCGACATGGCGGAATCCGACCGCGCCAAGAAATATATCGCTAAGATCGACGCGCTGCTGCAATCCGTGAATTGAGGGTAACGGCTGAGGCACAGGCCTCCGGGCTTCATCGGCTTTCCTCGACCTCCATCGAAATCGTGAACTGCATCTCGGACCGCGCATCTCCACGATACAATCCCGAAATGGGGGCCGCGAGACGCGGATCGGCGGCCGCCGCTACGGCCACGTGAGCGGTCGCGACCGCCAGTCCTTGCGACGGATCGTAGCCCCGCCAGCCTCCGCCTTGCAAATACACCTCCGCCCAGGCGTGCATGTCGGCCCGCTCCTGCGAGGCAGCCTCGCGCTCGTAACCACTCACGAAACGCGCCGCAATACCCATGCTTCGACAAGCCGAGCAGAACAACACGGCCAGATCCCGGCAGGTTCCTTGGCGCTCGACCAGTGTGATTTCCGGCGGGTGCGCCGGCCCGTCATCGCGGGTCACATGGTCAAAAGTTTCGAATAAGCGCTGGTTGAGCGCGGTCAGAAAAGGCAGCGTATCCCGGCTCTCTCGTTCCGCAATCGCATGGGCAAACCCGCTTACAGGCCCGGCGGGGTTCCCGGCTTCGAGGTACGGGGCCAGCGCCGAGCGCAGCGGTTCCGGATATGGCGCGGCCGGGCCGTGCGGCAGAAAGTCGAACGGGTTCTCGCGCCGTGTTTCGACCTCGAAAGAACTGTGCGCCGCCAGCTCTGTCAGCGGACCATTGAACCATGCCTCCGTGACGACGTTGCCGTCCTGATCCAGGCATTCGCTCATGCCCGCGGGTGAGGGCGAGATCTCCAGCGCGAATCGCACCAAGTGCTGCGCGGCATCTTCGCGCGGCCGGAAGCGGAAGGTATGCGGCTCCGGGTGAACCGGCTTCTGGTACCGGTAGACCGTAGAATGCGCCACCGTTATCCTCATGCCGGGCTCACACTCAGTAGATTACTTCGCCGTGCGTGAGCTTGGTGAAGGCCGCCTCAATCCATTCCGAGGGCAGATCATGCACGGCGCGCCGCATGCGATCCTGCCACCAGGCGGAAATGTCGCGCAGGTCGTCCATTTCGTAGCGCTGTTCCACCAGCGTAAAAGCTCCCCGCGAATAGAGAATCACGTCCATGGGGAAATTCACGTCGGCCGCGCATAGCCGCGTAGCGTCGAAGGCCAGCAAGCCAACCTTGAATGCGTACAGCAGCGAGTCCGACCGGGTCAGCGAGCGCTCCAGGATGGGCTTTCCGAATCCCGACGCACCGATAATCTGGTAGGGCGTGTCGGGTCCCACCTCGACCCAGTTTCCTTCGGGGTAAACCAGAAACAGCCGGTGGGCCGAATCACCCGCCATCTGGCCGCCGATCAACGAATGTGCGTTGAACTTGAGCTCGGCATGTTCCAGCGCCGCTCGGTCTTCCTCCGCCACCCGGCGAACCTGTTGGGTGTACAGATCCACCACTTTGAAGAGCCGGTTGCGCGCCTGCGTGTCGCGTGCAAAGGCCTCCTCAAAATTCAAAAGAATCTTGTCGCGCAGAGAACGCAGGCCGGAATTCATCACGAAAAACGCGAATCCAGGGCCTTGGTAACTGGCCGTCTTTCGGGCGACGAGGGTTTCATTGCCGGCTACCACGCACGTATCCGCGATGGCAACGAGGCCTTGGTCAACGGTGATTCCCAGGCAGAAAGTCATAGCTTCGGGATGTTATCCGCGGCGCTCGCCGTCTGGGGCCGATGGGCAAAGAAGTCGCCGAGGATGCATTCATCGATTGTATTCATTTTTGTCTCTAACGCGTCGAAAAACTCGTGCAGTCCCGATTTCAGAATGGACTCCACCTGCGCATAGTCCAGTTCCGAGCGCAACAATCCAATGCGCTGCTCGGAGGCGCACGAGAACGCCCCCGGGCGCGTCCCGGTGATGGAGTGCAGCGACTGGTCCGCCAGCCCTATGCAGTAGCGCACGGCGCGGGGAAACTCGGCGTCGAGCAGCAGGAACTCCACGATCCGGTCGGGTGAAATGCGGCCAAACCGCTTCCGGTACATCTCAAACCCGCTGACCGACTTGAGCACCGCGGCCCATTGGATGTCGTCGTAGGGCGTGCCAACGTCGCTCAGGGAAGGCAGCAGGATGAAGTACTTCACATCCAGCATGCGGGTGGTTTTGTCGGCGCGCTCCAACATGCCGCCCAGCCGGATGAAGTGCCAGGCTTCATTGTGGGTCATGGTGGCATGGGTGATGCCCTGGAACAAATGGCAGGCAAAGCGCACCTGGTGGCAGAATTCCGGCAGCACCGCCGGCAGTGGTTTGCGGCTCTCCTCCGAGATCAAGAGGTAAAGCGTATTGATCTGCTCCCACATTTCGCTGGAGATGGTCTCACGGACGGAGCGCGCATTCTCACGGGCGGCCAGCACGCAGGAGTAGATGGAGTTGGGATTCTCCGCATCGAACGCCAGGAAGCGGACTACGTTTTCCTCGGTGGCCTCGCCGTGACGTTCCACGAAAGCGGCGCGGTCGCCGGTGGTGTCGACGATGGGCTGCCACTGGTCTCCATACCCGCGCGGCAAGTCGAGCATCAGGTTTTGGTTCACGCCAATGAAGCGGGCCACGTTTTCGGCGCGCTCCGTATATCGCCCCATCCAGTAGACCGCATCGGCAACGCGGCTGAGAAGGGGCCTGGGCCGCGACGGCGTCATGATTGCCGCTGCCCTTGCTGAGGTTGCGGCGCCGGGGCCAGCACCCAGGTGTCCTTGCTTCCGCCTCCCTGCGACGAATTCACCACCAGCGAGCCCTTGGTCATGGCCACGCGCGTCAGGCCGCCGGGCATCACGTAGATCTCTTTCCCGCAAAGCACGTAAGGCCGCAAATCCACATGCCTGCCTTCAAAATGCTCGCCCACGATGGTGGGAACGCGCGAGAGGGCCAGCGTCGGCTGGGCAATGTAATTGCGCGGGTTGGCCTTGATCTTTTCCGCAAACTCCTCCTGTTGTCCCGTGGTGGAATGCGGGCCCACGAGCATTCCATAGCCGCCGGATTCATTGGCCGATTTCACGACAAGCTCGTCCAGATGTTCCAGCACATAAGCGCGATCTTCGGGCCGCCAGCAGAGGTAAGTGGGGACGTTCTGAAGAATCGGATCGGCATCCTCGTAGTAGCGGATGATTTCGGGGACGTAGGCATAGATCACTTTATCGTCGGCCACGCCATTTCCGGGAGCGTTGGCCAGCGCCACTCGTCCGCTCGCATAGGCGGCCATGAGGCCGGGCACGCCCAGCAGCGAGTCCGGCCGGAACGCTTCGGGGTCGAGAAAGTCGTCGTCGATGCGCCGGTAGATCACATCCACCCGCTCCAGGCCTTTGGTGGTGCGCATAAAGACGCGGCCGCCCTCCACCACCAGGTCCCGGCCTTCCACCAGTTGCACGCCCATTTGCTGCGCTAGAAAACTATGCTCGAAATAGGCGGAATTGTAGATGCCGGGCGTGAGCAGCACAACTCGCGGGCTGGCCGGAGCGCCGGGCGCGATGGATTCCAGCATTTCCAGCAGATGGCTGGGGTAGTCGTTGACCGGCCGGACCGAAAGCCCCTCGAAGACCGCAGGAAAAATGGTCTTCAGCACCTCCCGATTCTCCAGCACGTAGGACACGCCGGAAGGCACGCGGAGGTTGTCCTCCAGCACGTAATACACGCCGTCGCGATCGCGAACCAGGTCGATTCCCGCGATATGGCACCACACGCGCCATGGCGGATTCAAACCATGACACTGTTTCCGGTAGGAGACCGCCGACAGGATCACTTCGCGAGGAATGACGCCGTCGCGAAGGATCTTCTGGTCGTGATAGATGTCGTCGATGAACGCGTTCAGGGCGTGAACGCGTTGCTTGAGTCCTCGCTCGATATGGTCCCACTCGCCGGCGGGCACGATGCGCGGGATGAGGTCGAAGGGGAAAATCCGCTCGGTGCCGGCGGAATCGCCATAGACATTGAAGGTGATGCCCATTTGCAGCAGCAAGCGCTCGGCCGCGTGTTTGTAGCGCAGCAACTGCCCGTCGGAGAGGGATTCGACGGTTTCGAGCAGGAGGCGGGCGTGGGGCCGGGGGCTGCCGGTGCCGTCAAACATCTCGTCGCAAAAACCTTGCGTATCGTAGCACGAGAATTGCACGGGGGGTATCTACCATACTGGCGCAACGGCGAGAGGAAAGGGAAGCCGATTTAATTTATGACGCCGATCTGATTTTTCAATGCGCGCCGGCTTGCGCCGCTACTCGTTCCGCAGCGCAACCATGGGTTCCACGCGCATGGCCCGCAGCGCCGGCAGGTAGCTCGCGAGCGCGGCTACCGACCCGAGGAACGCCGCCGCGGACGCGAACGTGAGCGGATCGGAGGCGCCCACATTCACCAGCATTCCGCCGACGATGCGCGCCGCCGCCAGGGCAATCACGCTTCCGGCCACGAGGCCCGGAGCGAATAATCTAAGGCCTTCCTTCAGCACCAGTCCGAGCACGTCGCCTGGCTGTGCGCCCAGCGCCATCCGGATTCCCATCTCCTGCGTTCGCTGGCTCACGGCGTAGCTCATGACGCTGTACAAACCGATGGCTGCCAGCAGCAGCGAAATCCCGCCGACCACTCCCAACAGGCTGGCCGCTACGCGCTGCGCGAATAGCGACCCGGTGGTGGCGTCGGCGAGCAACCTGGTGCTGAACACCGCATCCTGGTTGAGCGCCAGGGCCTCCCGGCGCAGGACGGGGGTCATCCGCAGCGGGTCGCCAGTGGTCTTGATGAAAACCGAGAAGTTTAGACCGGGCGCGAACCATTGGCGGAACGGTATGTAGAAGAACGGAGTGGGGCCTTCCATCGGAGTGTGGTACTTGCTGTCTTTGACCAGCCCCACCACGGTTGCCGGCTGGCCCGCATACGAGACCTTACGGCCGATCGCGCTCCGGCCGTTGAAGAAGCGCTTGGCGAAGGTCTCATTGACGATAATCACCCTGGGCGCCCCGGCCGCGTCGCGTTCGGTGAAGTCGCGGCCTTCGAGCATCCGGATGCCGAGCAGGTTAAAGTAGCCCGGCGGAACGGTGGCGCGATGGATCATCATCTCCTCATTAGGCGCGGGTGCATATCCGTCTACGTCAACCTGGTGCCAGGGCGTAGAGCCGGACCCGGAGACCGTCGACATCGGAACTACATCGGAGTAGGTCACGCCCACCACGCCCGGCTTCGACTCCAACCGCTCGCGGAGGACCCGGCAGAAGTCCCGCTGCTCCTCGGCCGAGTAGCCCGCGTACGAGAGATAGAACTGCGACACGGACATATTGTTCCGGTCGAACCCCGGCTGGATGCCGCTGGCGTTCCGGAAGCTCCGGTAGAACAGGCCGGCGCCTATCAGCGCCACCATGGCCAGGGCCATTTCGGAGATCACCAGCAGACCGCGCAGGCGGTGCGAGCCGGAGCCGGAGCCTCCGCTGCGGCCGCCCTCTTTGAGGGTTTCATTCAGGCTGGAGCGGGCAATGAACAGGGCCGGCACCGTGCCGGATAGCAACGTCGCGACCACCGCGATCAGCAACGTAAAGCCGAGGGTCGGCAGGTTCAATCCGCCACCGAGATCCAGCGGAATGTCGACGATGGGAAGCAGGAACAGCAGTGACTGCCCCATCCACAAAACCAGCGTGACCCCGACCACCGCGCCGCCGGCGGCGAGCATTAGGGTCTCGATCAGAAGCTGTGTCGCAAGGCGGGAGCGCCGGGCACCCATCGCCAGCCGGATACCGAACTCCCTCTGGCGCGACACCGCGCGGGCCAGCAGCAGGTTGGCGACGTTGGCGCAGACAATCAACAGGAGGAGCAGGGAGAGCGCCATCAGAATCCGCAGCGGTTGGAGCAGCATGCCCTGCGCGCCGAGATGGCCCTTCCAGAGTGGCGTAACCGTGAGGTCGACCCCGCGGTTGGTGGCCGGGTATAGCGCCGCCAGCCGTTTGCCCAGCGTGGCGGCTTCCGCGCGCGCCTGCCCGATGGTGACGCCGGGCTTCAGCCGCACAATCGTGGACGTCTCGTCCCGCGTTGCGCGGTAGTGCAAAGTGCCGTTTCCGGCGCCCATCGCCGTGGCCATCGTGACCGGAATCCAAACGTCATAGACCACACCGGCGGTGGTGCCGTGAAACTCCCGGGGCGCCACGCCGATGATGGTCAAGTCGTGCCGGTTCAAGCGGATGGTCTTGCCGAGCACCTTTGGGTCGCCGCCGAACCGGGTGTGCCACATGCCATAGCTGATGACGGCAACCGGTGCGCCGCCTTCCTGCTCGCGTCCCTCTTCGGGCCGAAACGTGCGGCCCAGCACGGGCTTGACCTTCAGGAGATCGAAGTAGTTTGCCGAAACCAGTTCCGCCCAGGCGCGCGCCGTTTTTCCGTCGGCGCCCACGCTAAGGGGAGTGAATCGCCCGAGGGCGACTCCGGAGACCAGCTTCAGATTGTCCCGGTAGTCGCGGTAGTCGAGGTAGGATGTGGCGACCAGATACTCGTCGGTGGGGGTGACGGTTTCAATGAGGGCGAGTTCCTGCGGATCGCCGACGCCGGGAAAGGGGTTGAGCAGCACGGAATCGATCCAACTGAACACCGTCGTGTTCACCGCAATCCCCAGGCCGAGCGTGAGGACAGCGACGGCCGTGAACCAAGGGCTGCGGCGCAGAATCCGCAATCCGAACCTGACGTCCTTCATGACGGTGGGCATAGCGACATTAGCACTTGCAACTCATATTCCAATCGCAAATGCTTGCAGGCACGCGGGATTTCGACGCGCTGGCTGTCCGCTTATGGGAAGAGATGTCCGAAACCGGTCCTCGCAGGGCCTGCCGTGAATTAGAATGAGGCTGAAACAACAACGGTGGTTCTGGAGTGATCGATGAGAGAACTCATAGTGCTCGGAAGTCTTTTGTTGGGCATCGCTTTTCCTTCCCGTGGGGCATCCTTTTACCCGGCGCGGCTCGACGATCCCAACGCCGTTTACCTGACCCAAGATCGGTTTTCCGTGCGCGGCGACGGCAATGCCGACGATAGTGCGGCGATTCAGGCCGCTATTGACAGAGTCCAGGAGACCACCGGCGAGGGCATCCTCTTCATTCCGGAGGGCCGCTATCGCGTCACACGAACCATCTATGTCTGGCAGGGCGTGCGCGTGATCGGCTATGGCGAAAAACGTCCGGTATTCGTCCTGGCGGATAACACACCGGGGTTCCAGCAAGGGATCGGTTACATGTTCTTTTTCGCTGGAGGCCGGCCGAACCAAAGGGCGGCCGGCGCGGCGCCGCCGGGACGGGCTTTTCGGCCGCAGGCGCACCCCGGAACTGTTCCTCCCAATCAGACGATTGGCGATGCGGGCGCCGGCACCTTCTACTCCGCCATGAGCAATATCGATTTCGAGATCGGCAGCGGTAACGCGGCGGCCATCGGAATTCGTTTTCACGTCGCCCAGCACGGGTATCTGGCCCACATGGATTTCCAGATTGGCTCCGGCCTCGCGGCTCTCAATGATATTGGGAACGAGGCGGAAGACTTGCACTTTCACGGCGGCCGATATGGCATTCTCACGCGCAAGACCTCGCCTGCCTGGCAATTCACGCTCATCGACTCCACCTTCGACGGCCAGCGGGAGGCGGCTATCCGGGAGAATGAAGCCGGACTGACGCTGGTCCACGATGAGTTCCGGAATGTTCCCACCGCCATCTCGATTGACCCTCATTATTCCGACCAGCTTTGGGTGAAAGACGCGCGCTTCGAGAACATCAGCGGCCCTGCCATCCTGATCGGCAATGAGAACAACCGGATGACCCAGATCAATCTCGAAGACATCCTCTGCCGTCAGGTGCCTGTTTTTGCCCGATTCCGCGAGAGCGGCCGCGAGCTTGCCGCGGCCGGGGAGATATACCAGGTGAAAGTCCTCTCGCATGGACTGACTCTCCCGGCGCTGGGCACAACCGGAGAAATCAAGACCAACTATGTTGCCGCGCCGCTGAAAACCCTGCCGCCCTCCACGCCCAACGCCATCAGGGGCCTTCCCCCCATCGCCACATGGGTCAATCTGCGAACCCTCGGTGCGAAAGGCGATGGAGTAACCGATGAGACTGCTGTCATTCAGAAGGCCATCGCCGAGCATCCTGTCCTTTACGTTCCTTCCGGCCGCTACGTCGTCAGTGACACCCTCAGGCTTCGTCCCGACAGCGTGCTCATCGGGGTCCATCCGGACCAGACTCAGTTCGATATTCTCGATTCAACCCCAGGGTTTCAAGGACCGGGCGCGCCCCGGCCGCTCCTCGAAGCTCCGCGCGGGGGCGACAACATTGTGACCGGCATTGGTCTTTACGCGGGTGGTATCAACAGCCGTGCCGTGGGCGCCATGTGGATGGCCGGCAAGGATTCCCTCATGGATGACGTGCGCTTTCTCGGGGGCCACGGAACCAACGGCCCCGACGGCCGGAGGGTAAACCCTTATAGCGCCAATCTGTTCTCCGATCCGGATCCTCATCGGCGCTGGGACGGGCAGTATCCCAGTCTGTGGATCACGCATGGCGGCGGTGGCACCTTCGCCAATATCTGGACGCCTGACACGTTCGCTCAGGCGGGCCTCTATATTTCCGATACCACCACCCCTGGCCATGTCTACGAGCTGTCCAGCGAGCATCATGTTCGCAACGAGATCAAGCTCGACCAGGTCGCTAACTGGGAGCTCTACGCCTTGCAGACCGAGGGAGAGAGGGAGGAAAGCGCATCTGCGCTCTCACTCGAGATCGACCGGTCCAAGAACATTACCATTGCCAACTATCACGGCTACCGGGTGGTCAGAAGCTATCACCCTCTTCCATACGCGATTCACATGTATGACTCGAGTGATATCCACTTCCGCAATATCCATGTGGATAGTAACAGCGCCATGACTCAATGCGACGAATCGGGCTGCCGCCAGTACACAAGGTCGAGTAAAGTTTCGTTCGATAACTGCATTTTCGATGAGACGCTTCACGCCCAGGTGAGGGACCGCGAGTTCGCATGGCTGGACGCCTCCGGCAAATCCGCTCCCTCCAAGCCTCGAGGGCCGTCCGCCGTGCTCGAACCGGGAGCCACAGTGCAGAAGCTGTCTTCCGGTTTCTACAACATCTCTGGCGCCGCGGTAGACGCAGCCGGCCAACTGTATTTCGTGGATGCTCACTTTCAGCGCATTTACCGGTGGTCGCCGGAGGAGGAGGATCTCAGCGTCATCCGCGACAATCCGCTGGATCCGGTGAATCTCGCTTTCGACAAGGCAGGCAATCTCATAGTTGTTTCGTCCGGCGGGAAAGGCTTGACCGTCTATTCCTTCCGCCCGGATGGACCGGAGGATCAGGTCGCCGTGCTCGAGCCGGAACCTTCGGCGGAGCGTCCGGGCATGACAGCCATCCTTCCCCTGAACTACTGGGTGAACGGCGATTTCACCAATACGCTCTCGACTGAGACTTATGAATATGTCTCTCTGGATCAGATGTTTTCCAAAGTGGTAACCACACGGAAGCCCTATCAATACGTTTCTCCGGATCGCACGGTGTTTATCCCAGCGGAAGAAGCCTTTATTCAGGGACCGCCATACTTTGGATATAAGTTCGCGTATATTCTTAATTCGTTCGGCTTGATGAAAGCCGTTCCGGGAAAGCCGTTCTACGTCACTAACGAATCGGAACAGAGGACTTACAGTGGCAGCGTGAATGCAGATGGGACCCTTGCCGGCCTGCGGCTATTCGCGGAGCAAGGTGGAGAGAGCCTCACTCAGGATAGCGAAGGGAATGTCTATCTTGCCGCCGGGCAGGTGTTCGTGTACAACTCATCGGGAAAGCCGATCGATACGATCCCGGTGCCCGAGCGTCCGCTCCAACTGGTCTTCGGCGGCAAGGATCGCCACAGCCTCTTCATTCTCACGCACTCCTCTGTGTACGCGGTGCGCACGCGGTTTGCCGGACTATACTGAGCGTCTAGAGCATTAGCATGAGACTACACAAACGCATGATTGCCGTTTCGGCGCTGGCAACGTTGCTAGCCATCGTCGTCATACCGGGCTTGCTGCGCGCGCAGCAAGCGGATCGCTTTGCGGCCGTCGCGCCGCGTATGCAGGAGTTTGTCGATAAAGGTGAGGTGGCCGGCGTGGTGACGCTCATCGCCACCAAGGATCGGATCATCCACCTAAACGCGGTCGGCAAGACGGACCTGGCCAAGGATCGGAAGATGCGGACGGATGACATCTTCTGGATCGCCTCGATGAGTAAACCAATCACGGCTGTGTGCATCGCGATCCTGGCGGATGACGGCAAGCTGAGCTTTGACGACCCGCTGGCGAAGTATCTGCCGGAGTTTGCCGGTCTGATGGTCAGCCAGAACGGTCAGACCGCCAAGCCGTCCCGCCCGGTCACCCTGCGAAACGTGATGACGCACACTAGCGGGATCGGGGAGATGACGAATCGCGAGCCTCACCTGACGCTGGCTGAAACCAGCAAGAGACTGTCGCAGCAGCCGCTGCGCTTCCAGCCGGGAAGCCGTTGGGCGTACTCGACAGCGGGCATGGACGTGCTCGGGCGCGTGGTTGAGGTGGCAAGCGGGATGCCGTTCGACCAGTTCCTGCAGAGGCGCGTGCTCGATCCGCTGGGAATGAAGGACACGAGCTTCTGGATTGCGCCGGAGAAAGAATTGCGTTGGGCGCACCCCTATCGCTGGAACGCGCAGACTAACAAGCTTGAAGAGACCACCATCTCGTATCTCTACAAGACAGCCGTGACGGACCGCCAGCGTCCGCCGCTTGGTGGGGCCGGACTGTTTTCAACGGCCGAGGACGTCGCCAGATTCTATCAGATGATGCTCAACCAGGGATCTCTCAACGGCAAGCGCATCCTCAAGCCCGAGACCGTCGCGGAAATGACGCGCAAGCAGACCGGCGCGCTCGATGCCCGGCCCGGGATGCCCTGGGGGTTGGGATTCTGCGTGGTGGAAGATCCGGCAAAGATGGCCGCCAACAGCGTCCTGTCGCCCAATTCGTTCGGCCACGGCGGAGCATTCAGCACCCAGAGCTGGGCCGACCCGGCCAAGAACCTGATCTGGATTGTCATGTTTGAACGCGACGGGAAAGGCAATCCGGACAATTCCGACGTACGAATCGCTTTTCAGGACGCCGCGACCGGAGCGGAAACACCAATCGGAGTCGACACTCAGAACCTGCTGGTTTCCGTCGACCCAGCCGCGTGCCGCTGGTCGGCGGAAGTCAAAGGGACGCCGATGCGGCTGAACGATGTCCACTTTCTCCCCGGTGACGACCCTTCCGGTTGGACAGTGGTAAGCACCGTCAACCGGAACGACACCAACAGCCTGGGCTCGTTTGTCACTGTGACGCTGCGCGGGACGAAGCCCGGGCAACTCGATTTCGAGTACCAGATCTCGGTTAGTAAGACCAACAACGACATCCTCGTCAGCCTGGGCCGTTCCAACAACACCGGCAAAGCTGTGGACGTGGTGGACATGGACTACTTTGTGTCGGACGATGCGCGGCTGGGCGGTTCGACCGAAAGATGGACCAGTCTGGGAGCAATGTCCCAGAACCGCGAGTATTACGACCTGGCCCCGGTGATTAGTTTCATCACGCCTAAAATGTACGAAGTGAATGGCGTGATCAACGACATGGACACGGGCAACAGTTTGTTGATGGGACATGTGTCGAACTGGAAGGGAGCGTCTAGGTTTGAGGTTGCCTCGGGCTGGCAGGGAAAGACATCCGACCGAATGAAGGTCAGGGGATACTGCAGCTATAAAGTCACCATGCCTTCGGGCAAGAGCTTTGCGGGAGAGAAGTTGCTCATCGACTTTAATACCGATGCGCTCCGCGCCATGGAGCACCAGGCGGACCTGATCGCCATTGTGTATGACATACGCCTCAAACAGCGGCGGCCGATAGATCTCAACGACCGGGAGCTGGTTTCGAACAACTATAGCCGTTTCCACGGATACCTGTCCGGCGGCAGCGAGGCCAATGCCGACAAGTTTTTTAAGGCGCATGGCTTGAATGATTTTTACTGGGGACTTGGAGGACCCGGCAGACAAGGGAGCTTTGGGTTGTATGGTCACGGGGGCGACCGGCAACCGCCTGACGCTCCTTCTCAGAATCCGGGCAGGCGCCAGCCAACAGCGGGGGCACAGCGGCCAGCGGGCGCTCAGTCAACTCTCGGGGGGCCCGGCCGGACCAGTTACCCCGACGAATGCTATCTCCCCATACACGCCCGATACTATGGAATGGCAATGGGGACAAGGGTCATCGATTTTTCGAATCCGCTGACCATCAAGCTGGAGCGCGAGCGTGCGTTTCAATGGGTAGTCGGTCATGAGAATGAAACCGGCCGGGCGGAGATGGATTTTGCGGACTGGTGGGACAAGTGGCCTGGACAGTACGACCCCTATATGAGCGCGCTCGAGACCTATCGCGCGGCGGGCACGCCCTGGCGCGAGGTGATAGATCAAAAGGCGCCGCGAAGGGTAATCCGCTCCAACATGAACGTAGTGGATCATTCATACGGAATTGTCGACATCTGCCGGGTCTCGGACGACGCCGATCACGGTTATGAAATGGGAGACGGCTGGCGTCACTGGCTCACCGACTCTCTGCTGGGCTCGTCGATCCGGGCCTTTTACAATGGCCGCGTGTTTTGGAACGACGGCGACGGTTTCCATGTCTACAAGTCCCAGCCGATTGATGAATCGGGCGGGCGCTTCAACTATGGCCAGGCAAAAGTCAGTTCGAATTTTCACGCCATGGCCGGAAGCACGCTTTTTCTGGAAGAAGCCTTCAATGAGCCATATCCCGAGGACCGGATTGAACTGTTGAAACGGATCAGTCCGCCGACTCCGGATGTGTCCTATCCCGTAGACTTATTCATTCGGAAGCCGGCACAGATCTGGAACATGCCGGTCGAGCGGCCCTTTGGAAAGTGGAATGTCCTCAGCGTTTTCAATTACACCAGCAAAACGCCCATCGAATGGGTGACTTACACAACCACTGGGACTCGGCAGGAAGAGCTTAAGTTCACCGCCGAGCTGGATGCGGCGAAGGACCTCCGCCTCGATCCCGACAAAGAGTACATCGTTTATGAGTTCTGGAGCAAGAAACTCATCGGGACCTTCAAGGGAACCTTCGTGACGCGTCCGCTCAACCCGTATGATTGCGATATCTACAGCATCGTAGAGAAGCAGGACCGTCCGGTGCTGATCTCCACCAGCCGGCATATCCGGCAGATGGCGTTTGACATCAAGGACCTCGCCTACGACGGCCAGCAACGGGTGCTGCGGGGCGTCTCCCGCGCGGTGGCAGGCGATCCGTACCAGTTGCGGATCTACGTTCCGGATGGATTCACGGCAAAGCGCGTGGAGTTATCCGGCGGTTTGACGGCGAAGATGGCGACCGACGAGCATCTGCTAATGGTGGACTACACGACGTCCACCGGCAACGATGTAGAGTGGAAGGTGTTCTTCTGACGGAGCACCAGCGCTACTCTCTGCGGGGGACATCGAGTTCGACGCACTCCGAGGGCTGGATCGAGTCAACCGCCTCAAGGATTCGTTCTTTGAACCGGCGAAGGTGAGTCCAGTCGTTTGTGTTCAGAACCAAGAGCGCAAGGGATCGAACCGCCCAGTTCTGCTGATACCGAATTCCCTGGTCGGTGGTGATCAGCAGATCGAAGCCGGCCGATTCCGTTTCCGCGATCAGGTCCCCGTTTTGCAGTTCCGCCCAGCCTCTTTCGTAGGCGGTCTCAACCTGATGTCCGCGCAGCGCATAGCGCATGTTTGCGGGTTTTCGAGCCTCAGCGTCCGCAAGTGACTGAAAACACAAGAGCGAGTTGTCGTTTTAGAGAATTTGTGGTGACACACTTTTTGCGGCAAGCCCGCTTATTTTTCTT
>Ga0187862_10000065_pt1 | contig 111189 bp, 90 predicted proteins | sample June2016WEW_10_1_FD_133003 | JGI IMG/M metagenome (GOLD analysis project Ga0187862, IMG submission 133003) | Peatland microbial communities from SPRUCE experiment site at the Marcell Experimental Forest, Minnesota, USA - June2016WEW_10_150 | ecosystem: Environmental > Terrestrial > Soil >... | reverse complement strand
GGAGCGTTAGCGTGTTGCATTCCGGGCCTTCCTTGAGGTCGTGAGCTTTGACACCCACAGCCTCTCGGTAGGCCCGGACCTACCTCACCGCGTTCGCAACGTCCCCGGGCACGTCAGCTAGCGGGCGTGTCGCTCGCGGTCGGGGAGCCGGCGAGGGGAATCGAGGGGTGGCGCGAGACACACCGGCAGGCCCAGGAGGCTCTGCAAGTGGTGCTGCTCGGGCGAGAGAAGCGCGCCCGGTATGCGGATATCGCAGTGCTCACGCCCTGGCTGCAAGACCCTGACCGGGCTCGGTCGCTGATCGAGCTGTACCTGTCGCCGCTCGAAAACCAGAAAGACGGTGGCGCGGTGTCGCGCGAAGCGCTGCGCGCATACTTTGAGGCGGGTCGCAACGTCTCAGCTGCCGCTTGCCAGCTCGGCATAGATCGCCGCACACTCGCGTATCGCCTGCGCGCGACTGAGGAGTGCTTGGGCTACCAACTAGACACCCACCTAGCGGGGCTGTGGGTCGCGCTGCGGCTGCATGACCTACTCAACGGTCAAGATTGTACAAACTGGAAAATATCCGCGCCTCGGATTTCCACATTGGCGTAGCGCTCGCGCCAGCGAACTGTTACAGATAGCTGACGCGCGGCATCGCGCTACCGAATCTCGGTGCAACCGCACCGAGCGTCTGACCGCGCGGTCGCTCCCAATAAAACCGACTCAAGAAAGAGGCGAGATGACGAGGAGAAGACTCAGACGAAGTTTGATTGCGCTTGTACCGTCGCTGGCTGCTGTCGCCCTGTTGGTGCCAGCGGCTGCGTCGGCCGCGTGGTCGGTCCGGGAAACGCCTGCATTCCCCAAGATAGAAACCGAAGCCGTCTTGCTGGGTGTTTCGTGCACCTCAGCCGAATCGTGTACCGCCGCAGGATATTACCAACACACTCCGAGCATCAGGCTGCCGCTCGCGGAGTACTGGAACGGGAAAGAATGGTCGGCCCAAGAAGTCCCGAACTCGCCTAATGGGGCATACACCACCACGAGCGAACTGAAAGGCGTGTCGTGTCAATCGTCTGCATCGTGCACCGCTGTAGGCAGCTACACGCCTGGCAAAGCCGTCAAAGGCAGCTTGGTCGAACACACCTTGGCCGAGCGGTGGAACGGCACGGAATGGACGATTCAGACCACCCCGAACCCGACAGAAGCGAAAGATAGTTATTTGGCAGGCGTTTCATGTACGTCTGCCGAAGCGTGCACGGCTGTGGGCAGATACATCAGCAGCGCGGGCAAAACACTCGCGTTGGCTGAGCGGTGGAACGGTAAAGAATGGTCGATCCAGGAAACCAAAATCCCGACGGGATCGGAAAGCAGCAGCCTGTCCAGCGTGTCGTGCACGACCAGTGAAGCGTGCAGCGCCGTGGGGCACTATGTGAACAGCTCAGGCGTGGAAGTGCCGCTTGCTGAGCGTTGGAACGGTAAAGAATGGTCGATCCAGGAAACCAAAATCCCCACGGGAGCGAAAAGCAGCAGCCTGTCCAGCGTGTCGTGCACGACCAGTGAAGCGTGCAGCGCCGTGGGACACTATGTGAACAGCTCTAGCGTGGAAGTGCCGCTTGCTGAGGGCTGGAACGGTAAAGAATGGTCGATCCAGGAAACCAAAATCCCCACGGAAGCGAAAAGCAGCAGCCTGGCGGGTCTGTGGTGTACGTCAAGCAAAGCCTGTACCGCTGTCGGGAAGTACACCAACAGCGCCGGGACGGTAGTTACACTGGCTGAGAGCTGGAACGGACTCTTGTGGTCGATCCAGACAACCGAAAACCCATCAGGGGCCAAAAGTAGCATCCTCTCGGGCGTGTCATGTACATCAGCTGAAGCGTGTACCGCCGCCGGCAACTACACCAACAGCGCGAGCAAGCAGATCACTCTTGCTGAGCGTTGGAACGGGAAAGCATGGGCGATCCAAACCTCAAACCCGAAAATAGAGGCGGAAGGCCAGCTCGCCGGAGACAGTACTGGTGTATCCTGCACATCCACCGAAGCGTGTACCGCGGTAGGGTGGTATCAGAACAACTCTGGTAAGAACCAGACACTTGCCGAGCGGTGGAACGGCAAAGAATGGTCGATCCAGTTGACGCCAAATCCCAGTGAAGCGATCGAAAGCCACCTCTTTGGGGTGTCGTGCAGTTCTGCCGAAGCGTGCATTGCCGTGGGCTATTACAGTTCAAGTGAAAACCCGCTCAGGCCGTTCGCTGCGCGATGGAACGGAAAAGAATGGTCGCTACAGGAAGTGAAAGCGCCCGCTGAATCGAAAGGAACTGTCCTATACGATGTGTCTTGCAGCTCGTCTGAAGCGTGTAGCGCGACGGGTGCATACACCAACAGCGCGGGCACAGCAGTCTCGTTGGTTGAGCGCTGGAACGGCAAAGAATGGTCGATCCAGGAAACCCCGAATCCAGCAGAAAGCACCAGTACCAATCTCCACGGTGTGTCGTGTGTATCCGCAGAAGCGTGCACGGCGGTAGGAGATTACTCCACGAAAAGTTCGGGCAGCCACGACCTTAGTTTCGCTGAGAGGTGGAACGGCAAAACGTGGTCGCTTGAGGAAACCAAAACTCCGACAGGAGCAATAGGAACCTACTTGGTGGGTGTGTCATGTACCTCTAGTGAAGCATGTACCGCCGCAGGCGACTACATCAACAGCGTGGAAACGCAGCTGACGCTTGCTGAGCGTTGGAACGGAAAAGAATGGTCGATTCAGGAAACCAAAACTCCTCCTGGAGCTACAAGTAGCAGCATAATTGGCGTGTCGTGCGCGACATCCGAAGCGTGCACCGCTGTGGGAGACTATACAAACGCTGCGGAAATGCAAGTGTCGCTTGCTGAGCGTTGGAACGGAAAAGAATGGTCGATTGAAGAAACCCCCAATCCGAAAGGAGCTCAATCCAGCAGTATGGGAAGCATATCGTGTACTTCGGCCAGTTCTTGCGTTGCGGTGGGCACATACCGCAACAGGGCGGGCCTAAACGCGCCCTTGGTTGAGGAAGTCTGACGTAAGCACAGTGAGCCTCCGCACGAGGGTCTCCCTGGGGTCCATCCCCAGGGAGACCCTCGTCGGGGCTTCATCGCCCTTGCGGGGGAGGCTGGAAACACCTCGAGTGACCCGAGCTGACGTCGGTCGGAGCGACGAACGAGTTGAGCCACTGTCGGCCTTGTTCACGCTGCGGCGGAATCGCCGGCCTGTGGCCGGTGGTGGGCGAGCAGGCCGGGTCCGCCCAAGCGGGCCAATGGACGACGGCCGCTAAACGGGCGAATCGAGCCCCCGTCTTGCCCGCGCGGGCGACGGGCGCTCGGCATGGAGACGACGAGCCCTAGCGTAGTCTGTAGGCGCACTTTCGGCCTGCGGGAGCGTTGCCGCAGCATGAGTTGACCTGCATCTTGACAGCCGCAGCCGATAGCTATAGGCTGGCAGCTGAAGTGTTATCCCACAGGCGGGCATGAGGAGGAGGAGAAGGGGCGATGAACACACCAACGGACGATGGCCGCGTGCCGCGCTTCAAGCGGCGACTCTGGTCTAAGCGAGAGTCAAGGTATTGGCGCGGCTCCGTCCTAAGCGCCGTGGCGCTGACCCTGCTCGCAGCTCTTGCAGCAACAGCGTGGGCGGTCGGAGTGACCAATGCTGGGAAGGCCGCCAAGAAACCAGCTTTGGCTAGCCATGTCGTGACAGCTTCCGTCAGGCGCGCAAGTGATCGCCCCCGTGTGAAGGTTCGCCGCGCCGACGGCAAAGCCCAGCAAACCACCGTTAAGAACACCGCAGTGAAGGGTGCCGCCAAACCCCTTATCTCGTCAGGCTGGGAACTTGGGGAACCGCCCGCGCCATCAGGGGCGAAAAGGAGCGTTCTGGACCAAGTGTCGTGTACGTCTTCCACGGCGTGTACTGCGGTCGGCAATTTTGAAAATAGTTCGGGGACAACGGTTCCGTTGGCTGAGCGTTGGAATGGTACGTCGTGGTCCGTCCAGGAACCCCCCGCGCCGCCGACAGGGGCGTTTACTAGCGGTCTGCGCAGCGTGTCGTGTACGTCCTCTACAGCTTGTATCGCTGTCGGGGAAGCGAGGGAAACGTCAACTACGGGTACAGAAAAGCCGTTCGCTGAGAGTTGGAATGGCACGACATGGTCCGTCCAGGAACTTCCTATGCCGGCTGAAACCAAAAGGGCTTTCATGCAAGGCGGCGTGTCCTGTGTGTCCTCTACTATGTGCGAGGCAATCGGTGATGTTGAGAGCACTAGCAACCAACTCTCCCCTCTTGCTGAGAGCTGGAATGGCACGAAATGGGCGCTTCAGGAATTTCCTGTCCCGACAGGGGCTCAACTTACCGCCCCAAAGAGTGTGTCGTGTGTGTCCTCTACGATGTGCATCGCTGCCGGCATGTTCAGTGATAGCTCAAGTAAGAGTCACCCGTTTGCTGAGAGTTGGAATGGCACTACGTGGTCAGCTCAGGAACTTTCCGCTCCCAAAGAAGCAAGGGCAGCCGGGCTGGAGGGGATATCGTGCACGTCCTCTACGGCATGTATGGCTGTCGGCGAGTTTATAAGTGGCTCGGGATCGGGAGGATGGGTGCCGTTGGCTGAGAGCTGGAATGGCACCGAATGGTCGGTTCAAGAACCGCCCATTCCGTCAAACGCGAGCTGGGGCACTATTCTGTATGGTGTGTCATGTACATCGTCAACGGCGTGCACAGCTACAAGCTACATCAGAACAAATAGCTCGAAAGTCGGGATACCTTTGGCTGAGAGCTGGAATGGCACCAAATGGGCGGTGGAAGAAGCTCCCGCACCCGCAGGGGCGACATACGTCTTTCTTTACGGCGGTGTGTCGTGTACGTCGGGAACGGCGTGCATGGCTGTTGGTCAGTTCGGGAATAGTGCAGGTGAAACCGTGCCGCTGGCGGAGCGCCACGAATAAGTAGTAGGACCCTTTCCGTTCTCTGGTGAGAACGGAAAGGGTCTGGGTCGATCTTGACTGGATCGGCAGACGGGTGTGGAACTACACGACACCCGTTCTCGCCCGATCCCCAGCCAAGATGGTTGGAAGCTGGTAAAGAGACGCTGAGGCTCCGCGAGGAGGACGCGCGTGACGCCCACAGGCCCGCGACGGACTCAGTGGCCCTCGCCGGCGATGTGTCTGCGCACGTCGCGGACAATCAGCGTGATCTCGGCTTGCGTTCAGCGGTCTGGATGATCACCGAGACGGGCACGTCGAGCGCCGTGCGAGGCTCGTGATCTTTGTCCCACGGGTCGGGTTTGCGCACGCCGCGCTCGATCCCCTGCGTGAAGGCCGGAGTGACCGTGGAGGGATGCTGGGCTTGAGGACTATCGGCCGAGGTCGCGGCCGGTTTGGATTCGCCGGTCTCGCGCGTGCTGGCGCGCGACGCTCTGGTTGGCCGCGGCTTGGGCTCGGCGGGCGGCGACTGCGGCGCGCTGGTGGTCGAGGCGCTGGCCCTGGCTGCTCGGCGCTTGGCCGAGCGGGTCGGTTCCGCTGAGGCGGTAGCGGTCCCGATACGCCGCGACGGTCCGGATCTGCTGTTGCCAGGTGGCACGTCGCGCCGGGTCGCTCGGCGTCGGGCCGAGACTCGCTACCCACGGCTGGTTCTGTTGGATGGCGTGTTCGGTGAGCGCGTCGGCGCGCTGTTCGATCAGGTCGCCGAGTTCGCTCAGCGTCCGGCGCATGTCGGCGGGCATGGGTCCTGTGGCTTGGGGGATGAGCCCGGCGAGGTAGCGGGGACGCTGGCGTGGTCGGGTGCCGCCGGCGCGTGCGGCGGTGAGCTTCGCGAGGCGGGCTTGAAGGACGGCGGCGGGGTCTTCGGCCCCGTCGAGCCCGCCGGCCCGCATGACGCGAGCAAGGCTCCAGGCCGGCTCGTACCCGTCGGCCTCCATGCGACGAAGCTGTGCCACGAGGGAGCCGAAAGACTCCGCGCCGGTGATTGCCTGAACCTGCTCAGCGTCAAGGCCGCTGCTGTAGACGGTGGCGGCGTATCGGTCGTGTTGGGCGGCCTGGGCGATCGTCTCGTACTCCGCTGCGAGCTGGCCGATACTCGTCCAGGCGTCTTGCTCGGTGGCGATCGTCTCGTGCGCGGAGCGTTCGGCGCCCTCGTGTTGCAGGACGCCGTAGAGGATGCTGCGAGCCGTGAGGTGCCCGGCCTGGAAGCCGGGGGTGTGCTGGTGGTCCTCGAGGTGCGCCTCGTCGGTTGCAACATACGCTGTGTTGGTCTGCCGGCCGCGGGTCATGGCGACGTAGAACGCTTCCCTGGTCATCGAGGAGGAGTGGACGAGCAGGTGCGCGGTGTCCACGGTCGCGCCCTGGGCTCGGTGGGCGGTGATCGCGTAGCCGAGCTCGACGTGCTCGGCGACGTAGCCGGCGGGGAGTGTGACCCTTCCCCGCCGCCCGCGAGCACCCTGGCGGCGGACGGTCAGGCTCCCATCGGCGTGGGCGTGAAGGACGGTCCATTGGTCGCCGTTCTTCACCCAGCCCTTGCCGGTGCTGAGCCGCCGGTCGTTCTGACGAGTGACGATGCTGTCGGCCTGGCCGGCCACGGTGCCGTCGTGGAGGCCCACGCCGTCGAGGCTGACCTGCCCGGCGAGCACCCGGTCGGTTCGGGCGCGGTTGTTCAGGGCGGTCACGGTCTCGCTGGTCTCGGCGATCAGGATGCTTGCGCGGCCGGCGGCGGTGTCGGCTCGCCAGGCGTGGTAGGCCGCGTCGAGGATCTCCTCGTGCTCGCCGTCGACGATGCGGCCGTGCTCGTCGTAGAGGTCGATCACGTCGGTGTCGCCTTGGCGCAGGCGCAGCGAGGCGGCCTTCTCCCACTCGCTTCCGAAGCGGCGGACGTCGGCCAGCTCCGGCGCCGGGTCACTGTCGGGCTGGCTGTTGCGGTCGCGGACGAGCATCCCGAACGCGCCGCCCGCGTCGATCGCGGCGAGCTGTGCCCAGTCGCCGGCCAGCAGGACCTTCGCGCCGGCTTGGGCGGCGTGGGTGGCGAGCAGCTCAAGCGTTGCGGTGCCCGCCAAGGACGCCTCGTCGACGATCACCAACTGCCCCGCCGCGAGGTTCCAGCGATCGTGGGTGTGCTCGTGGACCCACTTGGCTGTGTTCTCGGTCGGAATGCCGATCTCGCCGGCGAGCACCTCGGCCGCGGCGGCAGACGGAGCGAGGCCGATCACGCTCCCCGGCCCGTAGCTTCTCTCCCAGCCGCGGCGCAGCGCCCCCAATGCCAGGGTCTTGCCTCCGCCGGCCGGGCCGACGAGCAGGTCCAACGTGCGGCCGGAGGTGGCGATCCGCTCGACCACGCTCTGCTGATCGGCCGAGAGGACACGCCCCAGCTCGTCCCGGCTGGCGGTGACACCGACGAGTACCTTGGTCTCGAGCGCCGGGCCGGTCGGTGTGCGGGCGAGATCGAGCAGTCGGTCCTCGGCGGCCAGCAGCGTCGCGGAGGTGTAGAGGGTCGCGTGGCGGGGACGAAACACGCTGGAGCGGTCCGCGCGGGTGAACGCGGCCGGCGCAACGGTCAGCTCGGGCGGGGTAAGCCGCAGCGAAGCGGCCTCGGCTGCGTCGGCGATAAGTCCGACAAGCGTTTCGCGGTCGGTGGTGGCGGCGAATCGTAGGCCCATCGTCTGCCGCGACGCCTCGGCCTGAAGGTTCCAGCGTCGCCATGTCGATCGCTTCGCCTGCACCCGTTCGACCACGGCCTGTCCGACGGAGGCGATGTCTTCGAGCGTCACGTCCTTCGCGCGGATGAGCGGCGAGGGCTCGGCGGCGGCGAGCAGGTGCTCTGCCCAGGCGCGGGCGTCCTGCCCCAGCACTGAGCCGGCGCGGCGGCGCCACTGGCCGGTCAGCTCCGCCAGCGAGTACAGGGTCTTCTCGGGCCGCGTGGAGAGCGTGGCCTGCTGGCGCAACCGCAGGATCGTTGTCGTGTTCGGCTGGTGCCGATGCTCGGCGACGTAGGCGGCGATGAGCTTGTCCTTCTCGGCGTCGATCGCCGCGCTGCGAGAGGAGAACTCGGCCAGCAGCTCGTCGGGCACGCCGGCGATCTCCCATGCTGGGTTGCGATCCGCTCCGCGGTTGCGTTGCTGCCAGGCAACCCCGAGACTGCGAGTGAGCTGATCGGCGAGCAGAGCGTTGTAATGCTCGGAAAGAGCAACCACGGCGGCGTGCATCGGCCGGCCGTCCAGCGCACGCCACTTGCCGTCCGCGCCTTGCACCTTGTTCGCGATCACGACGTGGGTGTGCAGTTGCGGGTCGGCTGCACGCGAGTCGTAGTGGTCGTAACAGGTTGCGATCAGCCCGCGGGTAGCGACTTGCGCAACGCCGTTGTGCCCGACCCTGGTGGCTGCAACCTCGCGCTCCATCAGCGCAACCACCTCGTCGATTGCCGTGTGGTGCGCTTGCACGATCCGCGCCTGGGTGCCCGCGTCGGCTACGGCCCATAGCGCAGAGACGCTCTTGGGCACCGAGAACGTGTAGTCATAGCCCGCGACGACTCGGCGGGTGCCACGTTCGCGCTCCTCGATCTCGATCTGCTCGACTGCGGTCGCCCGGTCGGCCGGGCGCAGGTCCGCGTCGAGCTGGTCGATCCGCGTCGCGACTCGCTCCTTCACCGTGGGCCGGTGGTAGTAGGGCAGGCCGAGCGGCGCGCCGGTGATCGGATCGCGGCCCTGGCCCAGCAGTCGCCGCAACTGCTCCTCGCTGATCGTGCCACCCGGATCGACTCCGTGCTCCTCGGTGCCGAGCCCGGCGATCCCGCTGCCGAGCCAGTAGCCCGGCGGCGTGCCCGTCGCGGCGTAGTAGTCGATCAGCGGAGTGCTCAGCGAACGATGCCCGTCGCCGGCGGCGACCGAGGCGAGCAGGTAGCGGTAGCCATCGCCGGCGGACATGATTCGCATCGAGACGGTCACGCCCGCCAGGTGCGCCGGGGATACCGGGTTGACCTCGTGATGCAAGACGTGTGAGCCGGACAGGAGGGTCAGGGCTCAGGACCGGCGGCAGGGGGGATGCGAGCGGCAGACCCGTCCGAGCTGCGTGCGCGCTCGGACGGGTCTGGACGGGCGGCGTATGCCGTGACAGGGCGGAGGGCTTGTGTCAGTGGACCTGCGCGTGGTTTGTCAGCGATTTGTCAGCGCTGCGTGGGATGAATCGCTCGATGCACGCCCCGTCGCCTCGACCTCGCAGCGAGCGCCGTCGAGAACGGGGGACGGGCTGTGTGAGTGGGCGCGCTCAAGTGCTTGGCCGGTTGCGGGCGGTGAGGGTCATTTAACCGTAGGAAGCACGAAATGCGTCCGGGGGCGTGGCGCCCTGTGGTCCGATAACGAACTGGAGCTGAATGCAGATGACGAGACCAAGAAAGCCGTCTGAGCCGTCCGGGCCGGTCGCGGGTCGTTCGGTTTGCGTGGGGGGGCCGTTGGTCGGCTGACACGTCGATGGGTTGTGCGTACGCATGGGAGCAGAGCGAACCGGGGCGTCCGGTGGGTCTTCAACAGCCAAACACCTCTCGCCGACTGGCTCCGTGTGAGTGATCTGTGAGCAATCCGTGAGCTTCCTGTGGCACAGCTACTCCATGAGTCGACGCACCGATACGCACCGGGGCTCTGCGTGCTGCTTGCGTGTTCCTTGCAAGTTCTCTGCAAGTGCCTTGTGCGAGAAGTGGTCGATGGGTCGCTGCCACGCGCCGGTGCGCCGGAAATCTCGATCTGGCTGGCTGTCGGGTCTTGCGCACCTGGCGTTCGACACTCCGCCCGTCGGCGGTTCGTGCGGTTCAGGAGAGACGACGATGGCGCCACGCAGGACGACAGCCGAGATGGCGGATGAGTACCGCGAGGTTCGTGAGGCGAAGCTGACGGTGTTCGCGATGGCCGCGCGACTGTCGCTGGCGCAGGCCGCGGCGGCGTATGCGGCGGCTGGAGTGGCGGTGTTTCCGTGTGTACCGGGCACGAAGCGGCCGTTGACCCGCCACGGATTCACTGAGGCGAGCACCGATCCGCGGCGAATCGCGTGGTGGTGGCGGTGCTGGCCAGAGGCGAACATCGGCGTGCCGACCGGCAGGCCCGACGGGTTCGACGTGCTCGACGTTGACGTGCATCGGTCCGGGTCGGGGTTCCCGGCACTGCTTCGGGCACGGCAGGCGGGACTGGTCGGCGGATGGGCCGCGCTGGTCCGTAGCCCGTCGGGCGGCGTGCATCTGTACTTCCCCGGCGCGGAGGATCGCGGCCAGGCGTCGTGGGCGCTGCCGCGCGCGCATGTGGACTTCCGTGGCATGGGCGGGTACGTGATCGGCCCGCCCTCACGGGTGCTCGCCGGCGATGGCCGGCGACGCGGCTATGCGCTGCTCGCGACCGGCCGTGATCCCCGTCCGCTCGATGCCGGGGCGCTGCGCCGGCTGCTGGCTCCTGCTCCGCGCCGCCCGCGTGTGCGATCTGGAGTGGACCGGGCTGGACGGTCCGGGCGACGGCTGGCGGCGTGGCTTGAGCTCCAGCCGGAGGGCAACCGCAACCGGGCGTTGTTCTGGGCGGCGTGCCGTCAGGCCGAGGCTGGCGTTGCGGAGGATGAGGCCCGCCATGTGTTGGGAGCGGCGGCTGCCCGCACGGGTCTGGGCGAGCGAGAGATCGAAGCGACCCTCACCTCTGCCTTCCGCACGCTCGGTCGCCGCCCCGCCCAGACGGCAGAAGTCTCCTACCGGCTGGCACCATGAACGGCTCGGACGCACTACTTCCGAGGCGAGCCGGCCGGCGGCGACGAGCTGAGCGGCTGGTGCTGGCCGTGGCAGTGGCCGGGACGGTGTTCATCGCGCTCGGCGCGTTCTGGCTGTCGTTCACCTCGCTGTCCGAGCTGGCTCGCCGGTGCGGGATCGCGCCGGATCGCGCGTGGGTGTGGCCGCTGATCGTGGACGGCGTGATCGTCGTGGCGACGGTCTCCGTCGTGGCGATGAGCGGCGGCGGATGGGACCGGCGGGCCGTCCGCTACGCGTGGACGCTGTTGTTGGCGGGCGCGTGCATCTCGGTGCTGGCCAACGCCAGTCACGCGGTGGTTGCCGTCGACGCGCGTGTGCCGTCGGTGCTGGCGGCGCTGGTGGCGGCGGTCCCGCCGGTGGTGCTGGTCGCAATCACCCATCTGACGGTCGAGCTGACTCATCTCCCGGCCCCCGTCCCAGCGGCGACGGCGAGGGCAGCGACGCCGGTCGCAGCGCGTGGCCCAGGACGGCCGGCGAGAGTGAATCTCCTCGATCAGGGCGGGTCGGTCGGCGAGGCGCTGCGACTGCGGGCGCAAACGTCGATGACCAACCGCGAGATCGCGGCGCGACTGGGGGTGCATCCCTCCACGGTGGGCCGCTGGTTGAAGCCCCATCGCGCCCCGGCGCTTGCAGCGGCCGAGCAGCCGGTGGCCGAGCGGTCGGTGACGAGCTGATGGGTGTGGACGGATGTTTGGGGGGGGCACGGTGGGGCGGGGAACGTACATAGGGGTTATATGCCCGCATATCCGCATCGTGTTACTCCTTGGCCGGCCGTAAGGCCGGCGGATACCGAGCCGGCGTTCGCCAGCTCGGCGGGGTCACATCAACTAGCAGCAGGCTCTCCGGACGATCCCAATTACCCGACGCCTGCGGATCGCGATTCCAGGTGTTGTCCGGGGGTACGGCGGCGGTTGGCGCGACATACAGGTGCCATGTCCTTCCGTCCGCATCCCGCTTCTGCCTTTTCGCCGGCCGTCAGGCCGGCGGGTTTCCAGCGGCCGTTCGCTTCCGCGGCGGGGTTGCGTGCGCTGCTGGAGCGGCTGCACGCCACTGGTCCGGGGGCGTGGCGGGAGGACCCGGAGGCGAGTGCGCTGTTGGCGTACACGATCGAGCGGTACGCGCCGCTGGCGCGCAGTTGGCATCGCGACCCCGGCGAGGCTGGCACCGCGGCGTTCCTGGCGATGAGGAACGACGGGGTACGTCGTGCCGCGGACCCGTGGGCGGTGCTCACCCGTGCGGTGCAGATCAGTCTCTCCGCGGAGAGCCATGCCGAGCGGCACCTGACCTCGACCGCGAGGGCTCGACGCGAGCAGCACGAGCAGCGAGAGATGCCGCTGCGGACTGGCGAGCTCGTCGAGACTCTCACCGCGGAGACCGTTGGCGCGGTGGACGAGGGGCCGCAGGACGAGCCGGTGATCGCTGAGACGGTGCTCTTGTTCAGGCTTCTTGGCTGGCCAGAGACGGTGGCCGGCGCGGTCGTGGAGTACATCGCGGCTCGCCTGGCGGACGCCGGGAGCATCACCGCCGCTTATGAGACGCTGCGACGTGACACCGCGATCCGCGCCCAGCTCGACATTGAGCGCGCGACCTGGACGGGGCTGCTCGGCGTGCTGCTGGGCGGCCGTCCGGCGCCGGGACGCCCGAGGCGCAAGGGGGTGCTCGCGCGGCTGCTGTTGGGCGAGAGCGTCCGTGACCTGCTCGAGGACGACCAGCTCGTGCGAGCGGTACTCGCCTGCCACCCAGATCGCGAGAGCTTGCCTTGGGGGGGTGAGGCGGGTGAGTAGCGGCGGTGGCGGCGTGGAACTCGACCGGGCCGTCGATTCGATCCGCGTCGGCTACCGATACCGCCACGACCTCGGCGACCTGGACGAGCTGTGCGCTTCCATCCAGAAGCTCGGGATCTTGCAACCGATCACGATCACCCCGGACGGCGTCTTGGTTTGCGGTGCCCGCCGGCTCGCCGCCGTGAAGCGGCTGGGATACAAGCGCGTCAAGGTCTGGGTCACTTCGACGGTTTCCACGAGTTTGGCGGAGGTGCTGGCCGAGCAGCACGAGAACACGGTCCGCAAGCCGTTCACTGCGACCGAGGCCGCCGCTTTGTACGCGGAGCTCAAGCAGCTCTACGCCGCCGACGCTGCGCGCCGCCAGCAAGCGACCCGCTTCGGCGCCAGCGGTGGCGACGGTGGTGGAAAGTTTCCACCACCGCACGGCCCGGCCCCGGTGGCCAGCATCCCAGCAGGCAAGGCACGGGAGCGAGCGGCGCGCGCGATCACCGGCCAAGACTCCTCCAGGTCGCTGGACCGCGTCATCGAGGTGCAACGCCTCGCCGAGGACCCGACCACCCCGGAGCGAGTGCGAGAGATCGCGCGTCGCGAGCTGGCAGGGATGGACGCCGACGGCAAGGTCAACGGCCACTACCTGACCGTTCAGGCCGCTGCGAGCACCGACGCGCTCGCGCGCCTGGCCGCCGATCCGACCCACCCAACGGCGGTCAGAGAGCGAGCCGCTAGCGAGCTGGCCGGGCTCGATCAGGATCGGCCTGCGGTTGAGCTGGTCAGGGCCGCCCGCGCGGCGATCGTTCGCGCCACCAGCCACGCGCCAACCGGCGAGGACGGCGATGGGACTGGCGCGGGGCTGCGGGTGGTGGCGGTCAAGCGGTACGGGCTGCGAGCGTTCCTGGCCACCGTGCAGGAGCTGGACGGTTGGTGGCAGCACTACGACCCCGCTGAGATCGCCGCCGGGCTGACTGAGGAGCAGTGGCAACGGTTGTGCGCCAACCGCGACGGCAGTAGCGCCTTCATCCAGGCCATCGGCGCGGCCCGACACGCCGACGGCCGCGAGGCGCGCGCGACGGAGCGCCCGTCACGCGCCGCCTCGTAGGCGGACACCACCGCACGGCACGGATCGCGTACCTGCTCAGCGACCCATCCGTGCCGTTCGACCTGTCTGGGAGTGACCGTGCCTGCTGTTAGCCGCCGCCTGATCGTCCTTATCGCTGCCGCTTCTGTGATCGTGCTGGCGACGATCGGCGTCGGCGTCTACGGGCTCATCCGTGGCCCCGGCCACCCGAGCAGAGCCATCGCCGCTGCTCCTGGCAGCTCGTCGAGCTCCTCTGGTTCCTCGAGCGCGGCTGGGCAGGGTCCAGCGGTGCTACCGCGGACCGATGACCGGGTCGTCTACGCCGAGGCGGTCGCGGCGGCGCTGTTCGACTGGTCCACGACCTCGGGGTACGGCCCGTCGGATTACACCGCCCCGGTGCTCGCCGATGCGGACCCCTCCGGGGAAGAACTTCCCGGTCTGGTCGAAGACCTCGCCGGTTACGAGCCGACCAGCGAACAGTGGACGCAGCTGGCGACGATGCAGGTCGCGCAGCACCTGACGATCAGCAGCGCGGTGGTGCCGTCGCTGTGGGGCGAGGCGTTGGCGCAGGCGCACGGCCAGTTGCGGCCGGGAACGACCGCGATCACGATCACCGGCGTGCGGCACCGCACCGGCGTCTGGTACGGGCAGCCGGCAGCAACCAGCAACCCGGTGAGCTTCACGATCTTCGAGGCGTGCAGCCCGGCGTTCTCGCGCTGTCACACGCTGCGCCTCTCCCAGCTGGACGACCCCCTTCAGTAGCCGGGTGGCCTTCTGATGCTCCGCAAGGCGCTGATCGGGGTGCTCGCGGCGCTGGTGTTTCTCGGTCCCGGCATCGGCCTGGTGGCGCTGGCGGTGCTGTTTGCCCCGGCGATCACCGACGCCGCCTGCACCACCGCAGGCCAGGAAGGCGCGGGCGTCTCGGGTCCGTCGCTGTCGGTCACTAGCAGCGTCCCGTCGAGCTTGACCGCGACCAACGCGGACGGGCAGACGCTCACCTTGGATCACACCCAGCTGGAGCGCGCCGCGACGATCGTCGCGGTCGGCAACACGGAGGGGATCGACGAGAACGGCCAGTTGATCGCGCTGATGGCGGCGCTCACCGAGTCCACGCTGCGGGTCCTGGCGAACACCAGCGCCTATCCCGAATCAGCCAGCTACCCGAACGACGGGGACGGCAGCGATCACGACTCGCTGGGCCTGTTCCAGATGCAACCACCGGACGGGTGGGGCACGGTCGCGCAGCTGATGGACGCGGTGTGGTCGGTCCGCGCCTTCTACGGCGGCGCGGACGGCCCCAACCACGGCTCACCCGCCGGGCTGCTCGATGTCCCCAACTGGCAGCAGCTCTCGCTCGGCGCCGCCGCGCAGGCGGTCGAGGTCTCCGAATACCCGGAACGCTACGCGGTCAACCTGCCGGTCGCCGAGAAGATCGCCGCCGCGCTCACCGGCGTCACCCTGTCCGGTGAACCCGGCGGGCAGTGCCCGGCCGGCACCACGACCCCGGCGAACCTGCCGCCGGGATTCGCAGGAAAGTTCATCGCCGCGGCGGAGAAGGAGATCGGCCTGCCCTACGTGTGGGGCGGCGGCACCTACGCCGGACCGTCCGGGCAGGCCACTGACGGGCAGGGGCCGGGGTTCGACTGCTCCGGGCTGGTGATGTATGCCGCTTACCAAGCCTCCGGCGGCGCGATCCGGCTGGCGCACTACACCGGCGATCAGGTCAACGAAAGCCAAGCGGTCTCGTGGGCGGATAAGCAGCCCGGCGATTTGATCTTCTACACCTACCCCGGCGAAACGGTGCCGCACCACGTCGTCATCTACCTCGGCGGCGACCGGATCTTCCAAGCCCCGGAGACGGGGCAGAACGTCGGCTACGGCACCCTGTCGGAGTTCGCCGGACAGATCGCGACCGTGCGGCGCCTCGGCTGACCCGTCTGGGTTGGTGGGGTGGCGCACCTGACGGGCGTGAGCGACCTGACCTCGATCCACGCGCCGTTGAGCGCCTCTATCGCCGCGACCGGCGTGTACCCGAACCTCAACGGTGTCGCCGGCGCCGGTGAGCTTGAAAGCGTGATCGGCGCGCTGATGACGATCGTGCTCGTCGTCGCGGTACTGATGATGCTCGTTTGCGCCGCCGCGTGGGCGGTCTGCTCCTCGCACGGTAACTACCACGCCGCCGGCAAGGCGCGTACCGGGCTGCTCGTCGCGCTCGGCGCCGCTGTCCTGGACGGCGCCGGGATCGCCTGGATCAACTTCCTGCTGCACATCGGCCCCACCCTCTGAGGGCTCGCCGGTCTGCGCCCGCAGGGAGCGGAAGGGGTGCGGGGCGCGCACCTGTGGTGTGAACCCCGCCAGCGAACCGGGCTTGCGCCGGTGGCGTGCGGGTCCTCTGCTGCAAGGGAGTCCCGAGCGATGACTGCTGTCCTTACCCCCGTCACGAGCGGTGTGAGCGCCGTCCTTGACCGGTCCGCGTTGGTGTTGGCCGACATCAACATCACGCCCAACTCGACCGGCCTGCCCGGCATCGACGCGCTGCGCACGATCGTCGGCGCGGTCATGACGGTCGGCCTGATCCTGTCCGTGCTGGCGCTGGTCGTCGCCGCGGTCGTGTGGGGCTTCGGGTCGCATTCGTCAAACCCGCACCTGGCCACGCGCGGCAAGACCGGCGTGCTGGTCGCGTGCGGCGCGGCGATCATCACCGGCGGCGCGGTGGCGTTCATCAACTTCTTCTGGAACGTCGGCCAGGGCGTCTGAGCCCCGGCTTCGGGTCCAGAGAACGGAGCGTTCGTCATGGGTGTCTGCGATATCCCGGTCGTCTCGACCGTCTGCCATGCCGTCGGCAAAGCCGCCTCCTCGGTGATCTCCGCGCCGTTCGATTGGCTGGCTGAAGGCGTCGGCAACGCCGCGGAGTGGATGTTCAAGGGCGTCTGGCAGCTGTTCAACTCCACGACGCTGGTCAATGTCACCGAACCCAACTACCTGAAGGTCTACGACATTCTGTTCGGCGTCGCGATCTTCCTGATGCTGCTGTTCTTCAGCCTCCAGCTGATCACCGGGCTGATCCATCGCGACCCCGGCGCGCTGCAGCGCGCGGCGATCGGGTTGGCGAAGTCGGTGCTCGGCTCCTTCCTGGTAGTGACGGTGACGGGGTTGGCGTTGGAGATCACCGACGAGCTGTGCGTCGGGATCATCCAAGCGAGCGGCAACACACTGGCCGAGATGGGCGGCAAGATCGCGGCGCTCGCCGCCGGGATTGGCGCGATCAGCGTCTCGGCCCCCGGCGCGGGGGCGGTAATCATCATCTTCCTGGGCTGCCTGGCGATCACCGGCGCGGCGATCGTCTGGTTCAGCCTGCTGATCCGCAAGTCGCTGCTGCTGGTCGCGGTCGTGCTCGCGCCCATCGCGCTGTCCGGCCAGTCGTGGGACGCGGCGCGCGGCTGGTTCTCCAAGTGGGCGAGCTTCGTGGTCGCGCTGATCGTCTCCAAGCTGGTCATGGTCGTGATCTTCCTGGTCGCGATCAACCAGATGAACGCTCCGCTGAACCTGGACCTGTCCTCGATCGCGAATCCGGTGGCGGGGATCGTGCTCATGTTCATCGCCGCGTTTGCCCCCTACATGGCCTACAAGTTCATCTCCTTCATCGGCTTTGACCTGCACCACGCGATGAGCACAGAGTCCGAGGCCAAGCAAGCGGTCAACCGGCCGGTCCCGGCTCCCGCCGCGTCACGTCTCGGGTCAATGCGCAAGATCCTCGGCGGCGGCACGTCCGATGGCGGCGAGGACGGCGGTACGGGCGGGTCGGGGGGTGGGGGTACTCCAGGTGGGCAGCACGGCGGCCCGTCCGCCGGCGGGGCCACAGACGGTGCTAGCCAGGGTGCGGGCGTCGCGCCGGGCGCTGGAGGCGGTGCGGCCGCCGGCGCGCTGGGGCTTGCCGCGGTCGCTGGCGCGCAGGCGCTCACTTCGGCTGCCAAGGCCGGGCCGGCGGCCGGTCGAGCGGTCGCACGATCAGCCGAGCAGCACGCCGACGCCGGGCAGAAAGTCGCCGGACAGACCAGCACACAGACCCCCGACGCGGCCGGCCGCGCCACGCCTCCTCCGGTGCCACGACAGCCCAGCACGTCAGCGTCCGCGCAACCGCCGCGATCATCGCAACCCGGTCCCGCGGCGAGCACACCGCCACCCGCGGCGAGCGAGCCGCCCTCCGGGCCGACGCCAAATGCCCTTCCGCCTGCTGCACCGACGGTGCCACCACCGCCGGCTGTGGCGCCGGGGAGTGACCTTGCGGGCGAGGGGTCGTGATGGCCGGGCAAGAGAGCGATGATGCGCGGCAGTTGATGGCGGTGAAGTTCTCTCGCCTGGCCCGCCGTGGCTTGCTGCTCGGCCTGGATTTGGCGCAGGTGATCGTGCTCGGGTTCGCGTTGGCCACGCTGGTCGGCGCGCTTTACACCGCTCGCGGGGAGGGGCTGCTGCTGGCGGTTCCGGTGTGCGGCTTGTGCGCGGTGCTGGTGTGGGTTCCGGTCGGTGGGCGCAAACTGATCGAGTGGCTGCCGTTGGCCGGGCATTGGGCCTGGCGCACCGCGGCCGGACAGATCGTGTATCGCTCGCGGGTCACCAAGCCCAGGCCGGCGGGCACGCTGGCGTTGCCCGGTGATGCGGCCGGGTTGCGGCAGTACGTGGACCCCGAGACGGGGGCGGTCATGGTTCATGACCCGCACCGGGCGACGCTGACGGCGGTGGTCGAGGTCACCCACCCGAGCTTCGTGCTGCTCGATCCCGGCGAGCAGCAGCGCCGCGTCACTGCCTGGGGGCGTGTTATGTCGACGGTGTGCCGGTCGGGGCGAATCGCCCGCTTGCAGGTGCTCGAGCGCACGGTCCCCGACACGGGCACGGGGCTTGAGCAGTGGTGGGCGGCGCACGGCACCGACGACGGCTCCTGGGTCGCGCGCACCTATCGCGAGCTGATCGACCGCGCCGGGCCGACCGCCGAACGCCACGAGACCACGCTCTCGCTGACACTGGACATGAAGGCCGCCGGTCGCGCGATCCGCTCGGCCGGGCATGGGATGCGCGGCGCCGCCGCGGTGCTGCGCGGCGAGATGCACACGCTGACCACGGCGCTGCGCGCGGCGGACTTGACCCCAGGCGGCTGGTATGGCCCCGGCGAGCTGGCGGTCCTGTTGCGCTCCGCGTATGACCCGGCGGTCGCGTCCACGCTTGAGCGCAGCGAGCTCGGCCGGGAGCTGGCGAGCGCCGGGCCGGTCGCTGTCGAGGAGACCTGGGATCGCCTGCGCTCGGACTCGGCGTTTCACGCGGTGCTGTGGATCAGCGAGTGGCCGCGCTCCCAGGTCTATCCCGGCTTTCTCGCCCCGATCCTGCTGTCCTCCGGGGTGCGCCGCGCGTTCACCCTGCTGTGTGACCCGGTACGCGCCGATGTCGCCGCCCGCGACATTCGCCGCAAGAAGACCGGCTATCTCTCCGACGCGACGCAGCGCGCCAGGATCGGCCAGATCGAGGACGCCGAGCAGACCGCCGAGTACCGCGACGTGCTCCAACAGGAGGCCGACCTGATCGCCGGGCACGGCGTACTGCGCTACGTCGGGCTGATCGCGATCTCCGCCCCTGGCGTGGCCGAGCTGGACGCGGCGGTCGCCGGGATCGAGCAGGCCGCGATCCAAGCCTCGTGTGAGACGCGGCGACTCGTCGGCCAACAGGCGCAGGCGTTCACGGCCGCAGCGCTGCCGCTCTGCCGCGGCCTGTAGCCGAGCGCTCGCGGCGCCGGCCGCGCACCTACGGGCAGTCAACCCCGATCTGCCGCGAAAGGTGCTGGCCGCTGATGAGTCCACGTCCTGAGAAGAGGCTGTATTCGACGGTGCTGGTCGGCCGCGCCGAGCAGCACCGCCGCAGCCGACGTGCAGCCCGCCGGGCAGCGGCACACGCCTACGCCGACGACGCCGCGCAACGCAAGGCGCAGGCGCGCGCCCTCGCGGAGGCACAGCGGGCGGAGCGGGCAGCGACCGCGTACCTGCCTCGCAGCGGGGAGCCGGGCCGCGCGGCGTTGCGGGCGTGGCGCCGGTTGCGGCTCCCCGCCCATCAGGACACCTCCGCCACCCTCGCCGGTGCCTACCCGTTCCTCGCGGAGGGTGGCCTGGGTGGCGAGGGCGTGTTCGTCGGCCAGGACCTCTACTCCGGCGGCAGCTTCGTCTATGACCCCTGGGTCCTGTATGGGCGCGGACTCATTACCGCGCCCAACGTCGTGCTCGCCGGGATCGTCGGCGCTGGCAAGTCCGCGCTCGCGAAGTCGCTCTACACCCGCTCGATCGGCTTCGGCCGCCGGGTGTATGTGCCGGGCGACCCGAAGGGCGAGCACACCCCGGTCGCGCACGCGGTCGGCGGACAGGCGATCGTGCTCGGCCACGGCCTGTCCACCCGCCTGAACCCCCTGGATGCCGGCCGGCGACCCTTCGGCGTCTCAGACGTGGAGTGGGCGGCGATCGTCACAGCCCGGCGCCGCGACCTGATCGGTGCGCTCAGCGAAACCGTGTTGGGCCGGCCGCTCTCGCCGGTCGAGCACACGGCCGTCGATATCGCCCTGGCGTCCGCCGTCGCAGCGTCGCAGACACCGATCCTGCCGATGGTCGTCGAGCGCATCCTGCACCCCGACACCGCCGCGGACCCAAGGTTGGCGGAGGACGGACGGATCGTCGGTCACGCCCTGCGCCGCCTCGTCGCTGGTGATTTGGCTGGCATCTTCGACGGGCCGAGCACGGTGGCGTTCGACCCGGACCTGCCGATGGTCAGCTTGGACCTGTCGCGGGTGGCGGAGAACAACGCCCTGATCTCCGTGCTGATGACGTGCGCGTCGGCGTGGATGGAGTCCGCCCTGCTGGACCCCAATGGCGGGCAGCGATGGGTCATCTACGACGAGGCGTGGCAGCTCATGCAACACCCCGCCCTGTTGCGGCGGATGGACGCGCACTGGCGGCTGGCGCGGCACTACGGGATCGCGAACATGCTGATCTTCCACAAGCTCAGCGACCTGGACAACGTGGGCGACCAAGGCACCGCCGAGCACGCCCTGGCGGCGTCGCTGTTGGCGAACGCGGAGACCCGGATCATCTACCGCCAGGAGTCAGACCAGCTCGGCTCGACCGCGGCGATGCTGAACCTGACCGGGACCGAGCAGAAGATGCTCCCGCAGTTCGGCACCGGGCAAGGGCTCTGGCGGATCAAGGACCGCTCCTTTGTCGTGCAGCACCAGCTCCACCCGGGCGAGCTGGGGGTCTTTGACACGACGGCCCGGATGAGGACGAGCTGATGCGCCTGGCGCGGCGCGTGCCCCGAGGAGACGCCGAGCAGCAGGCGGTGGGCGTCGTGCCGGTGGTGTTGGCGCAGGTGCTCGTCACCGTCGATGAGAGCGGACGGGCTCGCGTGCGCGTGGACGGCATCGAACACCCGGACGGACCCGTCGACCGGGAGCGGCTGGGTGGTGTGCTGGCCGGCGTCGCCGACGCGGCAGACGGCCCGGTGCGGGTCGAGATCCACGAGCCCGACGGAACCAGCTACGCCGACATCCTCCAACCCCCGCGCCGCCGCCCCGCAGCACGCCAAGAGAAGGACGCTCCTACGCCGGCTCGCGGGCCGGTGCTGCGCGCCGAAGGGTTCGCGCCCGGAGAGACGGTTCTCGTCGCGGTGCTTACGATGAGCGTCCGCGCCGACGCGGACGGCACTGTCTGCTTGCTCGCTCTACCGAACAGGCCCCGCCGCGTTGACGAGCTGATGCTGCTCGGCTTGGCGTCGCGCCGGACGGTATTCGGCCGCAGAATCCCGGACGCGAAGCCGGGCCGGTGGCGGCGGTGAGCGGGCAGACGGCTCGGCCAGTCAACGACACCGCGATCAACGTCGGCCTCGGTGTGGTCGCCGCGCTGGGTGTGCTCGCTGAGCTGTTGCGCGTTGCGGGGACGATCGCCGCGTGGCTCACCGGCGCCAAGCAGCCGACCGGCAACCTCGGCGCCGGGCTCACGGTGCTCGCCCACCCGACACGACCCGCGCTGTCGTTGCGGGCGCCGGGGCTGAGTCCGTTCGCCTATTGGGTCGTGCTCGCTGGTCTGCTGATCGCCGCCGGGCTGGTCGGGTGGCTCGTCGTGCGGCTCGTGCGCTCGCAGCGCTCCGGCGACGATCCTCGGCGGCGGGCCGGGCTCGCCAGTGCGGCGGAGATCGGGAAAGTCGCGTCGGGCCGGGCGTTGCGCGGCCGGGCGGCGAGTTTGCGCCCGTCTCTGCACAAGCCCGATGCGTGCCAGGTGGGGTATCTGTTGGGCCGTGCGAAGGGCCGTGAGGTGTGGGCCAGCGTGGAGGACTCGATGCTTTTGATCGGCCCGCCGCGATCCGGGAAGGGGCTGCATATCGTCATCAACGCGATCCTCGACGCTCCCGGCTCGGTCGTGACGACTTCGACCCGCCCGGACAACCTGACGGTGACGCTCACCGCCCGCCAGCGGCACGGGCCCGTCGCGGTGTTCGACCCGCAACGTCTCGCGCCAGGGCTGCCGGCCGGGCTTCGCTGGTCGCCGGTGCGGGGCTGTGAGGACCCGCTGACGGCGATGATCCGCGCCGTTGGCCTGGCCGCCGGCACGGGCCTTGGCTCCGGTGGCGTTGAGGGCGGCGGCTTCTGGGAGGGCAAGACCGCCGCCGCGATCCAAGCCCTGCTCCATGCCGCGGCGGTGGACGGCCGCGACGCGCGCACCCTGTATCAGTGGGCGCTCAACCCGACCGCCGCAGCTGATGCCGTCCACATCCTGCAAAGCAGCCCTGGCGCGGCGGAGGGATGGGCGGACTCGCTGGGGTCCATGATCGACTCAGACCCGCGCACCCGCGACTCGATCTGGCAGGGCGTCGGCCTGGCGTTCAACGCGCTGGCCGACCCGCGCGTCCTGGACGCCGTGATGCCACAAGCCGGGGAGGACTTCAATCCCGAGGCGTTCCTTGCCGAGCACGGCACCCTGTACCTGCTGGCAACCGGCGCCGGGGCCGGGGCGTCCGCGGCGTTGGTCGCGGCGTTCATCGAGGACCTGACCGAGACCACACGCCGCCGGGCGGCCCGCTCACCCGCCGCCCGCTTGGACCCGCCGCTGCTGCTGGCATTGGATGAGATCGGCAACCTCGGACCCCTGCCCAGCCTGCCGACGCTGATGGCGGACGGCGGCGGCACCGGCATTACCACCCTCACCGTGCTCCAATCACTCGCCCAAGCTCGGCAGAAGTGGGGCGAGAACCGGGCCGCGGCGATCTGGGACGCCGCGATCGTAAAGATCATCCTCGGCGGCGCCTCCCACAGCCGCGACCTGCAAGACCTCTCCACCCTGATCGGGGAGCGCGACGAGGCCACCGGCTCGACCACCACCGACGCCGGCGGCGGACGATCCCATCAGCGCTCGATCCGCCGAGTGCCGACCCTGCCCCCGGACGCGCTGCGGACGATGCCGTTCGGTCTCGGGACCGTCCTGTTGCGCGCCGCCCCGCCGATCATCACGGACCTGCGCCCCTGGACCGGCCGCCGGGACGCCGCCCAGCTCACCGAGCAGCGCCGCCAGGTCGAGCGAACGCTGCGCGTCGCTGCCTGACCCACAGCGCCCATTCGCCCGCTTCGCGCTGTTGGGGAGCTGTCGCGTACCTGCCCGGTAGGACGCCGATCTGCCGGCGCCCAACACCGACAGAGAGATGGAGGTAGTCGTGGCGCTCAAGACCTCACAGTCGATCAACGGGTTCATCGCCAGCGACCCGAGGTTGACGTTCAACGATGACGGCCAGGCGCGCTTCTACGCCCGGATCGGGATCAACCACTACCGCCGTGAGGAGGACGGCACCTTCACCGAGCTGGAACCGAGCTTCCATGACCTGATCCAGTTCGGCAAAGGCGCCGAGCTGTCGGCGGAGCGGTTCCGCAAGGGCGACAACTTCCTCGCCCAAGGCTACGTGCGCGACTACACCCGCGTCGTCGACGGGCAGGAGCGCACCGATGAGCAGTTCGTGACCAAACGCCTCGCGCACGACCCGAACATCACGACCTACCACGTCGAGCGCCGCGCCCGCAGCAGCGAGCGGGACGCACCTGCTGCCGAGCGGGATTCGGCCGGCCGCAACGGCACGCGCGAGCTTGCAAGCCAGTCTGTGGTGGCCGCGGCGTCCGACGTTCTCGGCTTCTGACCCCGGCCGCTTACGCGACTGGCCGATAGAAGACAACGGGCATGGGCCGCGAGGCGTCCGGCCAGTTGGAGCTGGACCTGTGGGGGCTGAGCCCGACCGCCGCGGAGGAGCAGATCGCCGCCACGCCCGCAGAGGAGGCCGGCACCGAGCAAGACAACACGCGAGAGGATCGGGATGAACCACTACGGGATGATCGCGCAACGCCATTGGGAGAGATACGCACCGAGCCCGGTAGCGGGGCTGCCGGACCCGACGGCGTTCTTCACCGAGCTGGGGCTCGAGGTGCAGGCGCAGGTGGACGCGCTGATGGCGTCCCTGGCCGGACTAGACTGCACAGAGGAGACGTATTTGGAGAAGGTCGCCCGGCTTCAGACAGCGAGGAGCACAGCAGAGGAGATCGTGATGGCAGAGCTCGTGTGGATCAAGGACCCGGAGCTGCCGCTGGATCAGGCCCGCGAGGAGTGGGAGCAGACCCGGCCCTCCGACGAGAACCTGATCAGCTGGGCCGAACGCATCCAGGACCATCCCGACTCGATGCCCTCGACCGCCGAGCTGGAAGACATGGCGAGGACCTGGGCGCTGAGCGTGAACTTCCTTTCCGAGCTGGCGGGCAGCGAGCCACCGAGGGAGTACATGCGGGCCAACCAGGCGGCGCTTTCCGAGGCGGCGAGCATCCGCTTCCTGCGCGAGCTGCACCAAGCCTAGAGCCGCCCGCCAGGTTCGTCCCGGCCTCCCAGGAGGACCTCGCGCCTAAAGGGCGCAAGGCGCGCTTCCAGGCGAACCTCGCCGCGATCCGACTCGCCCGCGGCCTGGCCGGCGAGGACCGTCAGGCGAGCATGGACGAGCAACGGGTGCTCGCGCGCTGGTCGAGCTGGGGCGCGATCCCGGACGTCTTTGACAACGCGAAGGACGACTGGAGCGCCGAGCGGGCCGAGCTGCGCAGCCTGCTCTCCGATGCGGAGTGGGACGCGGCGGCCAGGACGACGATCAACGCGCACTACACCGACCCGCTGATCGCGCGCCAAATGTGGCGGGCGCTTAACGATCTCGGCTTCACCGGCGGGGCCGTGTTGGAGCCGGGCAGCGGCGCCGGCACCTTCATCGGCCTCGCGCCCGAGTCAGCGCAGATGACCGGCGTAGAGCTTGACCCGCTCACCGCCTCGATCTCCACCGCCCTCTACCCGCACGCGAGCATCCGGGCCGAGTCGTTCGCCGACACCCGCCTGCCCGAGGGCACGTTTGATGCGGCGATCGGCAACGTGCCGTTCGGGAACGTGACCCTGCACGACCCGGTACACAATCCCACGCGCCAGTCGATGCACAACCACTTCATCCTCAAGTCGCTGCGGCTGACTCGGCCGGGCGGGCTGATGGCGGTCCTGACCTCGCATTTCACGATGGATGCGCAGAACCCCGGAGCCCGGCGGGAGATGGGCGAGCTGGCCGACCTGCTCGGCGCGGTCCGCCTGCCCACCGGCGCGCACCGCCGCGCCGCCGGCAGCGACGTGGTTACTGACCTGTTGATCCTCCGCCGCCGCGAGCCGGATCGGCCGCCGGCCGGCGAGCAGTGGGAGACCGTCGTGCCGATCACCGTGGACGGCAGGCCGATGAAGCTCAACACCTACTTCGATGCTCACCCCGAGCACATGCTCGGCCAGCTCGGCATCAGCCGCGGTATGCACGGCGCGGACACGCTCACCATCACCGGGAACCTCGACGATCTCGAAGACGAGCTGGCCGACACGCTCGACCGGATCACCCTGGCCGCCCGCCGTGAGGGGCTGGTGATGAGCGACCCGACGCCGGGTCAAGAGGCACGCCGCGCGGCGCACGCGCCCTCGCCGCCGGAGCTGTGGGACGGCACGATCGTCGTCGCGCAGGGCGGCGGCTTCGCTACGGTCGCCGGAGACGGGCTGGAGCGGCTACAGGTCCCAAAGTCGGCTGCGCGCGAGCTGCGCGCCCTATTGGGGCTGCGCGACGACGCCACCCGTCTGCTGGGTCTGGAGGCGGCGAGCGTCGATGACACCGAGGAGATCACCGCCGCGCGCGCGTCGCTGATGCGCGACTACCAGCGCTACGTCGGGGCGCACGGGCCGTTGAACCGCTACAGGCTGCGGGCGACCGGCCGCACCAACGACACGGGCGAGCCGACCTACGCGCGGGTCGCGCCCACGCCGATCCGGCTGTTGCGCGCCGACCCGTTCGGGCCGCTGGTGCTGGCGTTGGAGCAGTTCGACGAGGAAGACCAGACCGCGCGGCCAGCGGCGATCATGACCCGCCGCGTCGTCGCACCCCGAGCCGAAGTTCAGGGCGTGGAGACGCCGGCGGACGCGATCGCGGTCAGCCTGGACCGCATCGGCCGCATCGACCTGCCGCTGGTCGCCGATCTGCTCGGAATGGGAGAGCCCGAGGCCCGCGCCGCGCTGGCCGGGATGGTGTTCACCGACCCTGACAGCGGCGAGCTCGTCCACGCCCCCGCCTACCTGTCCGGCGACGTGCGCGCCAAGCTAGGAAGCGCCCGCGCCCACGCGGCTGAGGAGGAGACATTCCAGGCCAACGTCGACGCCCTCACCGACGTGCTCCCGGCCGACCTGGGCGTGGAGGACATCGCGGCCCGGCTCGGCGCGGTATGGATCAGCGAGCAGGTTCACGAGGAGTTCCTGTGTGAGCTGTTGCGCTCTGAGGAGGTGCGGGTGGAGAACCCGCTGGCGGGCATGTGGGAGGTCCGCGGCGGCCGGCAAGGCATCCTCGCCACCTCGGAGTGGGGCACCGCCCGCCGGCCGGCGCCTGACATCGCGCAGGCGCTGATGGAGCAGCGCACCCTTTTGGTCTACGACGAGTACGAGGACGCCGACGGCAAAACCCGCCGCGTACTGAACCCGATCGAGACGACCGCCGCGCAGGAGAAGGCCGACGCCCTCCAGGAGCGCTTCGGCGAGTGGGTGTGGGAGGACCCCGCCCGCGCGAAGGCGCTGGTTGACGAGTACAACCGCCGGTTCAACAGCATCGTGCTACGCGACTACACCGGCGCCGGGGAGTACCTGTCGCTACCCGGCATGGCCGCCAGCTTCACCCCCGGCGAGCATCAGCGGGGAGCGGTCGCGCGGATGATAGCCGAGCCCGCCGCCGGCCTGTTTCACGAGGTCGGCGCCGGCAAGACCGCCGAGATGATCATCGGCGCGATGGAGATGCGCCGCATGGGACTCATCGCAAAGCCCGTGGTCGTCGTGCCGAATCACATGCTGGAGCAGTTCGGCCGGGAGTGGTTGCAGATATACCCGCGAGCACGCATCCTCGCCGCCTCAAGCCAAGACCTCACCGCCGAGAAGCGCCGCCTGTTCGTCGCTCGCGTCGCCGCGAACGAGTGGGACGCGATCGTGATGACCCAGGGTGCGTTCGCGAAGATCCCGCTGCGCGCCGAGACCCAGGCCGCCTACATCCAAGGACAGGTGGATGACGTTCGGCGGGTCCTCCAAGACGCCAAGGGCGAGCAGCGGATGAGCGTCAAGCGGATCGAGCGCAAGCTGCTCGCCTTGGAGAACAAGCTCAAGACCCGCACCGACCAGGCCCGCGACCAAGGGGTCTGCTTCGAGGACACCGGGATCGACTACGTGATCGTCGACGAGCTGCACATGTACAAGAACCTCGCCACCGACTCCAACATCCGCGACGCCGCGATCGAGGGCTCCGAGCGCGCCTCAGACCTACACATGAAGCTGGAGTACCTGCGCTCACAGGGCCGCGAGCGGGTAGTCACCGGCGCCACCGCCACGCCGATCGCGAACAGCGTGACCGAGGCGTACGTGATGCAGCGCTACCTGCGGCCCGACCTGTTGGAGAACGCCGGGATCGGCGCGTTCGACGCCTGGGCCGCCACGTTCGGGCAGACCGTCACGCAGATGGAGATGGCCCCGACCGGCAACAACACCTTCCGCATGAAGACCCGCTTCGCGAAGTTCTCAAACGTCCCCGAGATGCTGCGCATGTGGTCCGTCTTCGCCGACGTGAAGACCGCCGAGGATCTGCGCCTACCCACCCCGGATTTGGCTGCGCGCGAGGACGGGCAGCGCGCTCCCGCCACGGTCGCGGTGCAGCCGACCGTGGAGCTTGAGCAGTTCATCGAGCACCTCGGCGAGCGCGCCGAGGCGGTCGCGGCCAAGCGCGTGGACCCGAGCAAGGACAACATGCTCACCATCTCCACCGACGGCCGCAAGGCCGCCCTGGACATCCGCATGGTCCTCACGGACGACCCGTCCGGCCCGACGAAGATCGACGCCGCCGCCGACGCCATCCACCGAGTCTGGGAGCAAACGCGCAACAACGAGTACCTCGACACGATCACCGGCGAGCCCTCACCCGTGCGCGGCGCGCTGCAACTGGTGTTCTCCGACATCGGCACACCGAACCCGGACCGCTGGAACGCCTACGACGAGCTGCACCTGCAACTCGTCGCCCGCGGGATGCCCGGCGAGCAGGTCCGCTTCATGCACGAAGCCAAGACCGACGTCGAGAAGGCCCGCATGTTCGCCGCCGCGCGCGCCGGGCACATCGCCGTGCTGATCGGCAGCACGCAGAAGATGGGCGTAGGCACCAACGTCCAAGCCCGCGCCATCGCCCTGTATCACCTCGACTGCCCGTGGCGGCCCTCCGACATCGCCCAACGCGAGGGCCGCATCCTGCGGCAGGGCAACCAGAACACGGAGGTCGCGATCGTACGGTTCGTCACCGAGCGCTCCTTCGACAGCTACATGTGGCAGGGCGTCGAGCGCAAGGCTACGTTCATCGCGCAGCTCATGCGCGGCCGGCTCGACAGTCGCGAGATCGAGGAGATCGACTCCAGCGCACTCTCCGCAGCAGAGGCCAAGGCCATCTCATCCGGCAACCCCCTGCTCTTGGAGCACTCCACGCTCTCCAACGAGGTCACGCGGCTGCGCCGGCTGGAGCGCGCCTACCAGCGCAACGAGCACATGCTCACCCATACTCGACGAGAAGCTCAACATGCGGCCGAGCGTGCCAGCGACCAGATCGCCGGCCTGGAGGCCGCGCTGCCGCGGGTGATCGACACCAGCGGCGAGCGCTTCCGCATCCAGCTCCACGACCACAGCTACGACTCCCGCGTGCAGGCCGCAGCCGCGCTCGCACGCTGGGCCAACAACACGGGCCTGAAGTACGCGCCGCGCTACACCAAACGCGACTACGGGACTATCGGCCAGATCAGCGGCTTTGAGATCCAGCTCGCTGTGCGCCCCGGCCTCGGCGGCCTGGAAGCCGAGATCACGCTCGACGGCGTACCCCGCAGCACCTTCAGGATCGACATCGACACTCTGCTCGACGGCCAGGTCGGTCTCATCCAACGCATCGAGAACCGCGTCTCCGGCATCCCCACCCTGCTCGCTTCTGCCCGCGAAGACCTGGCCACCGCGCAACAGACCGTCGTCGACGCTGGCCAGCGCATCGGCCAGCCATTCCGCCACGCCGAGACCCTCCACGACGCCGAGCGCCAGCTGGCCGACGTCGAGGCGCAGCTCGCCGAACTAAACGACGACACAGAACCGGGCCTCAAGGACCCACCAGAGGAGCCGCTCGAGACCCGGCTCACCGCACAGACGCTCCACGCCCAGCATCCGCCTCCCACCACACCGGCGCCAGCAGAGCGCCCGACGCCACCGAGCTTCGTCCCCGCCGCACGCCAGGCGTGCCAGCCGCGCAAGACGCCCGACCTCAGCATGTAGCCCACGTCTGCGCAACGCGGCTCGATCCGATCAACCCGATCCATCGCTGGGGAGCCGTCTCGCACCTGCCCAGTAGCGCACCGGACCCGCCGGTGCCCAACGCGCAGGAGAGCAAGAGACCATGAGCAGCCAACCCCCCGAACCACCGAGCAACCGCCCCTACGACCAGGACAACGACCCGGACACCGAGGACCTGGAGCCCGAGCAGATCACGGCCCAAGCCGGCCAGGACATGGAGCTACCGCACCCGGTCAACTGGCGTACCCTGACCGCCGAGGACGCCGAGTACGAGTGGCTCGCGCTCAACGAGTGGGTCGATTGGCTGCGCCACACCTTCGGGCTGCCGGCCTCTGTCATCCCGCCGGCATGGCACCGCCACCCCGAGCTCGTCTGGGAGCTATCCGCGCTGCACCTGCACTGGCTCGGCGCCTACGACCCCGCCCAGCACGCCTCCGCCCCGATCGGCTGGCTCGCCGACTTCCACGCAGCACAGGCTCGCCTGCGCGAGTGGGTCGCGCTGTCCGGCACCCGCCCGGACCGCGACCGCCCCACCCGCCAAACGATCTGGCCCGGCGAAGAACCCCGACCCGCCCAACCCGAGACACCGATCATCAACCGCGACGAGGAGTTCGTCGCGTTCGTCATCGCCGACGTCAACCGCCGCACAGAAGACGAAGCACAGTCCCCCCGCCGGGACAAGGCCGAACCGCAGGACCGGCCGTGATGCTCCTTGCCCGCGCCACGCACCAATCGCCGGGCACGACCAGGGTGGCGAGCCCAGGCGAGCCGGCGCAGGCCACCGAGCCGGTGTCGAGCTGGCAGACGAACCTACGGCAAACCGCGGCCGAGGTGGCGCAGCGGTTCCCGCCGATGACCGCCGAGCAGGCAGCCGCGGTCCGCCGCGCCCTGCGAAAACAACGGCGATGACCGACGCCACGGCTCATCAGACCCGTGGCGCGATCAGGACTCGCTCAGGCTCAAAGGCGTTCTGCCCCCGGTTCGCGGTCCGCTGCACCCGCACGTCGAAGACGGCCTTGACGATCTTGCGCTGCTCCGCCAGCGCCAACTCGGCCCACGCCGCCCGCACGTCGCCGGCAGTGACCAGGGCACGGATGTTCTCGTCACTGATCGGCGGGACCAAAGCACGCTGCGCCTGCTCGATCTTCGGCCGCAACTGCTGCTCGACCCTGCTCAACATCGACAACGGCAACTCGCCAGCCGCGTAGCGGTCGGCCGCCTCATCCAACCGCTGCTGCAGCGAAGCCAACTCCTCCTCGACCGCGCGGGCCTGCGCGAGCCACCCGTCGCCGTCGCCGTCGGTCGCGGTCAGCCGGGCCAGGTTCGCCGGCTGCTCAAACCACGCCAACGCGACCTCCTGCACATAGGCGTCCAAACCGGGCTGAGAGATCGTCGTCTTGAAGCACCCCCTGAACTGGCAGTGGTACTTCACCGCGTCGGCCTTGTTCTTGCGCCGCATCACCGACCGCTTCAACGGCCGCCCGCAGTAATGGCAACGGGCGATGTGAACCATCAGCGTCTTCGCCGGCATCCCACCGCCGCCCCTGACCCTGCGACCAGGGTCAGCGAACAGGCGCTGGAGCTTCTCGAAGTCCTCGAGGGAGATCAGCGGCTCCCAATCGGCATCGCCGATCACCTCACCCCGGTACACGCGCTTGCCAGCGATCGTCGGGTTCTGAAGTATCTGGCGGATCGTGTACGTGTCCCACCCGCGCGGATGCTCGGACCAGGCGCGCATCGGCGTCGGCTCACCCGCGTCCTGCAATCGCATCGCAACCGACCACATGCTCGCCCCCGCCAGCACGTCCCGTGCCGCGTCCCTGACGATCTGGCCGGTATGCGAGTCGGGCTCCTGACGAACGAGCACCCCGGTCCGCTCGTCATACACCCGCCGATACCCATACGCCAGCCGGCCGTGCGGACGACCCTTCTCCGCATTGCGCCGGGCCGTGCGCAACTGGCGCTCGCGCATCGTGTTCGCGTCGGCCTCCGCCCGCAAGAACTCGAAGCCCATCATGAAACTGTCATCCGAGCGGGAGAAGTCGTAGACCCGGCCCTGCGTCAGATACAGCACCCCAGCTCGCTGGCACGCCGCCCGCAACTGAACATAGATCGCCAGGTCACGCCCCGCCCGTGAGGGCTCCCAGGTCACAAACCCCTGAATCCGCCCCGACTCGATCAAGCCCAGGGCCACCTCGAACCCCTCCCGCTCCTTACGCCGCCACTGCGACGCCGAACGATCCGCGTCCGTGATGACCTCCACCACCCGCCACCCCAACGGCTCACACCACGTCCGGCAATCAGCGATCTGATCACCGATCGAACGCAGCAACCGCAGCCGATCCTTCGACGCCCGACCATAGATCACCGCGTCGATCACACCACTACTCGCCTCAACACCCAGGCCCTTATTCTTGCTGATGCTCTGCACGCCCATGAGGTACGCGCTCCTTTCCAACCCCCCCTTCGCATCCTCGACGAGCCCACCACCGGCCTCGACCCCACCAGCAGGGTGCGCATGTGGGACATCATCCGCGCGCTCGTCGCCAACGGCGTCACGCTGCTGCTGACGACGCAGTACCTCGACGAGGCCGACGAGCTCGCCGATCGCATCGTCGTGATCGACCGTGGTCGCGTGATCGCCGGCGGCACCGCCGCGGAGCTGAAGGCGCAGGTCGGCGGCGCGCGCCTGGAGGTGACGCTCAGCGAGCCTCGCCCCGACGCGCCCGCCGCGCTCGTGCCGTTCGTATCCGGCCCCGTGCACGAGAGCCACGACGGGCGCCGCCTGCGCGCGCCCGTCGATCGCGCCGACGGCCTCGCCACGACGGTCGTGCGCGCGCTCGACGACGCCGGCATCACCGTCGACGACGTGCAGGTGCACCAGCCGTCGCTCGACGATGTGTTCTTCGCTCTCACCGGCCACCCCGTCGCATCGTCCCCGGAGGGGGACGCCGATCCGCAAGCGACGGAGGTGCCCGCATGAACAAGCTACGCGACGTCGGCGTGCTCACCTGGCGCAACCTCGTGCACATCAAACGCGAGCCGCTGCAGCTCTCCGACGTGACCGTCCAGCCGGTGCTGTTCACGCTGCTGTTCGTCTACGTGTTCGGCTCCGGCGTCGTCCTGCCCGGCGGCGGCAGCTACAAGGACTTCGCGATCGCCGGGCTGCTCGCGATGAACCTCACGACCTCCGCGATGGGCACCGCCGTCGGGCTCAGCTCGGACCTCGGCAGCGGCGTCATCGACCGCTTCCGCACGCTCTCCATGTGGCGGCCCGCCGTGCTCGTCGGGCGCTCGCTCGCGGACCTGCTCACCGCTGTCATCTGCACCGCCTTCGTCGTCGTCACCGGCCTCGTCATCGGCTGGCGCCCCGACGCCAGCGCCGCCTCGATCGCCGCCGGCCTTGGGATCTTCCTGCTGTTCAGCTACGCGATCTCCTGGGGCTGCGGCTGCCTCGGCATGATCAGCAAGAGCCCCGAGTCGGCGCAGGGCGTCGGGCTCGTGATCCTGTTCCCGCTCGCGATCGTCTCAGACGCGCTCGTCCCCACCGAGCACATGCCCGCCCTGTTGCGGACAGTTGCCGACTGGAATCCTGTCAGCGCCGTCACCAGCGCCTCGCGGAAACTGCTCGGCAACCCCAACCCGTCCGCCAGCATTCACGCCTGGCCGATGCAGCACGCGGTGCTGGCGTCGCTGCTTTGGTCGGTGGCGCTGATCGCGGTGTTCGCGCCGCTGGCCAGTCATCTGTACCGGCGTCGCACCACCGATTAGGTGGTATAAGCCGGGGGTGCCGTCAAGGATGATCGCTGCCGCGCTCGTTGCGCTGGCGCTCGCCGCGTCGCTCGCCGTCGCCGCCGTCGCCGCGCCCGCGACCCTACGGGTGGGAGCCGCGCCGCGCGTGCCCGTCGGCGCCCGCGCCGTCGGTCCGGTATCGAGCTCGGCCGCGGTCAGCGGCGCCGTGATCCTGAAGCCGCGCGACGAAGCGGCATTGACGCGGTTCATCGGCGAAGTCACCGACAAGGACTCGCCGATGTTCGGGCGCTACCTCGCCTCCGGCGCGTTCGCGAGCCGCTTCGGCCCGACACAGGCGACGATCGACGCCGTCGAGTCCGGTCTGCAGGCCGACGGCCTGCACGTGAGCTCGGTCTCGAGCGACCGTCTGCTGATCGACTTCAGCGGCTCGGCGGCGCAGGCCGAGAGCGCGTTTCAGACGGGCCTTGAGAACTATCGCCTGAGCGACGGCGCGATCGCGCGCGAGGCGACGTCCGCGGCGGCCGTGCAGAGCACGATCGCCGGATCGGTCGTCGGCGTGCTCGGCCTGAGCGACCTCGTACACGAGCACCCAGCTGGGCTCGTGAGCGCGCCCGCGGCGGCCAAGCGAGCCGACCGGGCGGCCAAGACCGGTGGCTTTGCGCACCCGGCCGGCTCGCCGAAACCGTGCAAGGACGCGAGCGAAGACGCCGTGAGCTTCGGCGGGCTGACCGACGATCAGATCGCCAACGCCTACGGAGCGTTCGGTCTGTACTCCAGCGGCGATCTCGGCGCCGGCCAGCGCGTCGGCATATACGAGCTCGAACAGTTCGCCCCGTCTGACATCAAGCACTTCGACCAATGCTTCTTCGGCTCCAAGCAGGCGGCGAGCATGGCCGCGCGCCTGAGCGTGATCCCGGTCGACGGCGGGCAGCCGACCGGTCCCGGCGAAGTCGAGGCGGACCTCGACATCGAGGACGTATCCGCGATGGCCCCCGGAGCCAGCATCGACGTGTACGAGGCGCCCAACACCGCGACCGGCTCGATCGACGAGTGGGCGGCGATCGTCGGCGCCGACCGCGAGCGCGTGATCACGACCAGCTGGGGCGATTGCGAGCAGGAGCTGCAGCTCGGCGAACCCGGTATCCAGCAGGCCGAGAACCTCCTGTTCGAGCAGGCCGCCGCACAAGGGCAGACCGTCTTCTCGGCCGCCGGCGACACCGGCTCGGATGACTGCAACGCGTTCAGGACGCCGAACGTGGCGCCCGGGCAGAACCCGCTGTCGGTGGACGATCCCGGCAGCCAGCCGTATGTGATCTCCGCCGGCGGCACGACGATCACCGACGCCGCCACGCAGCCGGCCCAGGAGCACGTCTGGAACGACGGCGCCGAATGGGGCGGCGGTGGCGGAGGCATCTCGATGTCATGGACGATGCCAAGCTGGCAGCTCGACTCGAAGGTCCCCGGGATCCCGCTTCCCGGCAGCGCCGACTACACGAACGGCGACAGCATCGAGCAGAGCTACGGCTACCCGCAGAGCTTCTGCCAGTCGTTCCTGCCGGGCGCGACCGCGACGACGCCATGCCGCACGGTGCCCGACGTCTCCGCGCAGGCCGACGAGTTCACCGGCGCGATCACGATCTACAGCAAGGCGTTCAAGTCAGAAGTCCCCGACGGCTGGGTCACGATCGGAGGCACCTCTTCGGCCGCCCCGATCTGGGCGGCGATGCTGACCGAGGTCAACGCCTCGCCGACCTGCGCCGAACACCCCGCCACCGCCGCCGGCGTCGGCTTCGCCGCGCCGCTGCTATACGGCGTCGCCTCCAACCCGGCGCAGTACGCCGCGTCGTTCAACGACATCACCGAAGGCGACAACGACATCTACGGCCTCGACAACGGCCAGGTGTTCCCGGCGAGCAGCGGCTATGACCTCGCGTCCGGTCTCGGCTCGCCGCGTCTGACCGACGCCGGCGGCACCGTTGGACTCGCGTACTACCTGTGCAGCCTCGCCGGCAGCGCGCAGCGACCGGTCGTGACCGGCCTCAGCCCGAGTTTCGGCAGCACCGCCGGCGGCGAGAGCGTGCAGGTCAGCGGCAGCGGCTTCGAAGCCGCCGGCAGCCCCGACGTCGCCGGCGTGCAGGTCGGCACCGCGCACCTTCCCGCCAGCGACATCAAGGTCAACAGCTCCAGCCTGATGACTGTGACGATGCCCCCGGCACGCGAGACGCTGCCGCCGGAATCGCCCGCGCCGCTCGACGGCGCCGGGCCGGCGAACGTGATCGTCACGCTCGAGGACGGCGAATCGAGCGCAGCCGGTCCCGCATCGAGCTTCCAATACGTCGACACCAGCGAAGGCAGCACGATCCCGAGCGTGACCGGGGTGAATCCGGCCGGCGGCCTGCAGAGCGCGCCGCAGGAAGTGACGATCCTCGGCTCGGGCTTCACCGGTGCGAGCAAGGTCAGCTTCGGCGGCGTGCCGGCGACGAGCTTCAAGGTGCTAAGCGCGTTCGAGATCAGCGTCACCCCGCCGGCGTTCTCATCGCACACCGTCTGCGCGCCGCTGCCCAGCACCGGCTCCTACGAAGGCGAGAGCGCGAGCAACGACATCTGCCAGGCGCAGGTGCAGGTCTCAGGCGCACACGGTGCGAGCGCCACCAGCAAGATCCTGCCGCCGCTGGAGGGCGCGATCGCGGTGGACGCCGAGGGGGCGTTCGTGACACCACCAGCGTGCGGCTGCGAGGTGCGCCCCCAGCCGAGCGAGTTCGACTACGTCCCTGCGCCCACGATCACCTCGGTCTCGACCGCCTCCGGACCCGCCGACCTCGCCGACGAGTCCGGCGGCACGCTGATCACCGTCCACGGCGCCGGCCTGAACTTCCTGACCATGGACTGGGCCAGCTTGGGCAATCCATCGCTCGAGGCCGGTCAGCTCTCGATCGACCCCAGTTTCAAGTTCCTCACCGGCACCGAGCTGCAGATCGAACTGCCAGCCGTGGTCGCGCCGGGCGAAACGCCCACCGTGAACCCCGTCTCGCTGCCCTTCAGCCTCCACACGCAGGCCGGCCAGTCCGCGCCCGCGGCCGTCACCTACGCGGGCGTGCCGACCGTCGCCGGCGCCACCAACACCAGCAACCCAGCCAGGCTGAACGGCGCGATCGGCGCCGCCGACACGGGCGGCACGCCGATCGAGCTGAGCGGCGAAGGCTTCAGCGGGCAGGTGCTGCGCCTGCAGTTCATCGACACCAGCGGCCCCTTCTCCGAAGGCACGCAGTACACGGTCAACGCCAGCTCGAACACGAGCCTCAGCGCGCAGACCGTCTCGCAGAACCCCGGGCTGGACAACATCCAGGCGTGCACCGTGTCGGGCTGCAGCGCCAGCACCGCCGCCGATCTGATCTACCTGTACCCACCGGGCAACCCGCAGGTCGAATCGGTTTCGCCGGCCTCCGGTCCCGCCGCCGGCGGCACCAAGGTGGTGATCCACGGTCAGAATCTCGGTTGCGCGCTCGGCGTGTTCTTCGGCGAAGCCGAAGCCGCATTCACGCCGGTTGAAACACCCCTCGACTGCGGCTCGAGCACCGTCCTCGACGCCACCTCGCCGCCGGGCACCGCAGGCGCGAAGGTGCCAGTCACGGTCACCACCGTCGAGAGCTTCTTCACCGGCTCCGGGCACGGCAGCACGACCGCCAAGTTCACCTACAAGAAAAGCTGACATCGCAGGATCGCGCGCTCCACGCGCGCGGCGCGATCGCGGCGAGGTCGCTACTCGGTGAGGATCGTCTTGATCACGCCGCCGCGGAAATGCTCCGCCAGCACGCTCGGAGCCTCGTCGAGCCCCGCCACGCGCGTGCTCACATCCAGCGGGCGCAGATCTGCCTGACGCAGCAGCTCGAGCACATGCGGGATCAGCGCGCGGGCGTGTGTGCGCCCGACGTGCAGGGTCATGTTGCGCCCGTACATCAGCAGCGTCGGGATGCGCGCGCTGCGGTGCAGGCTGCCCGAGCTCGAACAGATGCCATCCGGGGCCGTGCACGACAGCGACCGGCCGAGCGCGTCGAAGGTCATGTCGATGACCAGCGGCGCCGGCGGGCGCTTTGCGAGCGCTCGCGGCTCGAGCGCCTCGATGCCCAGGCGCTCGGCCTCGGCGCGGATGTGCGGGCGCGCGTCGGCGAGCACCACGCGCTGCGCACCCAAGGCGCGGGCGACGAGGCCCGTGTACAGCTGGACGCTGCCGCTGAACAGCGAGTTGCGGTCCGCGACCGACACGATCAGCACCTCGGCGTCGCGGTCGCGCTCGAGCAGCGCCGGCAGGTGCGGCGCGACGTGGCGGTAGGCGTCGCACACGTTGTCCGCCAAGCCGCTCGCTGCCGCCGGCTCGACGCCGTCGGGCAGCTCCACGAGCATCGCGTCGGCGTACGGGACCGCCAGCTGATCGGAGAACGCGCCGCCCCAATGCCCGCCCGCGAGCCCGAAGCCGTACATCGAGATCGGCGGCACCGACGTGCAGTTGCCCGTGTGCCCGCCAACGCACGCCTGGCACTCGCCGCAGCTGACCTGGAACGGGACGATCACCCGCTGTCCCGGCTTCACGCCGGTGACGCGCTCGCCCACCTCGAGCACCTCGGCCACGCATTCGTGCCCGAGATGCAGCGGCAGCGGCAGCTGCGTCGCACCGAGCGACAGCGCGCAGTCCAGGTCGCACGTCGATGCGGCGATCGGGTGCACGATCGCCGCATGTGGCCCTGGCGGGGCAGGGGCCGGCGCGTCCTGCCAGCGCAGCCGCCCTCCCGGAGCTGCCAGCAGCGCGCGCATGCGCCGCGCGCCGGCGCTCGCGCCTCGTCGCCCGCTCGCCGCGCTCACGAGGCGGTCTAGGCGCTGGCGGTTGTTGCGTTCGAACGCCAGCTTCGCCGCGACCGAGCCGCCGGGGCCGAGGAGCTTCGCGTAATGGCGCAGCCAGCCGTGAGCGCGGTGGCCGTGCGGCGGCCCTGCAGTCGTCGTCGAGTGGCGCTCAGCCGATGTCTGCGCTTCGGGCATCAGATCCATACCTCACGCTCGCCCACAGATTAGATAGATCGCTCTAGTCAGGGTGGAGCCTAGCAGCGCTGGGGCGACCGCGAGTTGCAGGATCTCGGGCGGCCGGCCTGGGGGACGGGTGACGGGTGACGGGTGACGGCTGGCCGGCTGGCGGGCCGGCGGGCCGGCCGGCCGCGGTACTTGCGAATCGCGATCGTTCCACTTTGTAATGATTCCGAGGTGTAACGATCTCGTGGCGTGACCACATGTGCCGCGAGAGCTATCGGTCGCGATCGCCTGCATACACGCGGCGCGCGACGTACGCGCGAGCGTCGCGCCCAGCGTCCGCCGGAGCGCGGATCGACCCTCGTGGCGCGATCGAGTTTGGATCTCTGGGGCGCGGGCAATTGACTGATGTTGCTCTGCGCGAATGCCGGAGGAGGAGGATAATCGGGGCGATGGCCCTGGATCGTGATCGGCCGGTCGAGGGGCTGCGTGGCGCGCCCCAGCCCGGCGGTGCGCCCTCGCTTTCCATCAGCCTCGAGCGCGATCTGCAAGCGCCGTCGCTCGCACGCGCGGCTGTCGTGAGCTTCGGCGAGGAGAGCAAGATCGCCGCAGGCGAACTGGACACGCTGCGGCTGCTCGTGTCCGAGCTCGTGTCAAACGCCGTGCTGCACTCTGACGCGCCGCCCGCAAGCGACATCCTGCTGTACGCGCGCCTGCTCGACCGCGACGCGGTTCGCATCGAAGTGATCGACAGCGGCTCTGGCTTCACCGCCACGCCGCGCGATCGCGCCCGGACCACGGGCGGCTACGGGCTGCTGCTCGTGGCCAAGCAGGCCAGCCGCTGGGGCGTCGACCGCAAGGGCGGTACGCGTGTCTGGTTCGAGCTCGGCGGCACCGAGCGAGGGTCACCCGCGTGAGGCCGGTAACGCAGCGAACGGTCATCGCAGCAAACGGTCATGAGTGACTCGCAAACGCGACCGCCGCACGACGTTGCCGTGGAGCTGCTCGTCGAGGCGGGCGCGGTGCTGGCGAGATCGCTTGACCCGACGACGACGATGAACCAGGTGGCGCAGCTGATCGTGCCGCGTCTGGCTGACCTGTGCGTGATCGACCTGCGCCAAGAGGACGGCTCGATCACGGAGGTGGCGGTCGCGTCGGCCGACCCGGCGATCGCGCCGGCGCTTGAAAGGCTGCGCATCGAGCACCCGCTCGACCCCGCCGGTGAGCACCCGGTCGCGCGCGTGATTCGCAGCGGCGAGCCCGAGCTCCAACCCCAGATGAGTGACGCGCTGATGCGCTCGTTCGCCCAGGGCTCCGAGCACGCGCGCTTCATGATCGCCCACCACTACCACTCGGCAGCGGTGGCACCGCTGCGTGCCCGCGGTCGCACGCTCGGGGCGCTGTCGCTGCTGCGGCTCGGTGACGGCGAGCCGTATGACAGCGCCGACCTGACGCTCGCGTGCGAGCTGGCCGGGCGCGCGGCGCTGGCGATCGACAATGCGCAGCTGTTCTCGGAGGTGCGTCGCGTCGAGCAGCGCCTGCAGGCGATCCTCGTCAACCTGGCCGAGGCGATCACGATCACCGACGAGCACGGCCGCATGGTCTTCGCCAACCAGGCCGCTGCCGAGCTGCTCGGTGCGAGCACGCCGAGTGAGCTGGTGAGCGCCGAGCCGGGGACGATCATGCCCCGCTTTCTCGTGCTCGACGAGCAGGGTCGCGAGCTCGACCTCGAGCGCATGCCCGGCAGGCGCCTGCTGGCCGGCGAACAGCCCGAGCCGCTGCTCGTCAGGAACATCGTGCGCGCGAGCGGGGAGGAGCGGTGGCTGATCGTTCGCTGCTCGCCCGTCACCGACCCCGACAGCGGACGCGTGCTGTATGCGGTGAACGTGTTCGAGAACATCACCGAGGTCAAGCGCGCTCAGCTCGCTGAGAGCTTCATGGCGGAGGCCAGTCGCGTGCTCGCATCCTCGATGGACTACGTCGAGACGCTGCGCCGGATCGCGCGGCTGGCGGTGCCGCACATCGCCGACTGGTGCGCCGTGGACGTCGTCGGCGAGAGCGGCGCGATCGAACGTGTCGCCGTCCATCACGCCGATCCGAGCCGCCTGGAGCTGGCCGAGGAGCTCGACCGCGACTACCGCCCGGTACTCGACGAGCCCCTGGGCGTGCCCGAGGTGATCCGCAGCGGGCGCGCGCGCATCTACACGGACATCGACCGAGACGCGCTCGCCGCCTACGCGCGCGACGACGCTCACCTCGCGCTGCTGCAGGCGATCGAAGCCAAGTCCGTGATCATCGTGCCGCTGGCCGCGCCCGCGCGCACGCTCGGCGCGATCACGCTCGTCTCCTCGGACTCGCTGCGCCGGCTCACCCACAGCGACGTCGCGCTCGCCGAGCGTCTCGGCCGCCGCGCCGGCACGGCCGTCGAAAGTGCCCGCTTGTACACGGAGCGCACGCGCATCGCCAAGGTGCTGGAGGCGGCATTGCTGCCCGAGTCGCTGCCCGAGATCCCCGGCATCGAGATCGAGGCCCTGTATCGCGCGGCCGGCGAGCTCAACGACGCCGGCGGCGACTTCTACGACGTCCTGCCATACGGCCCAAGTCGCTGGCTGCTCGTGATCGGCGACGTCTGCGGCAAGGGGCCGCGGGCAGCCGGCGTCACGGCGCTCGCGCGGCACACGCTGCGCGCCGCCGCGATCCTCGGCCTGACGCCCACCGGCATGCTCGGCACGCTGCACGAGGCGCTGCGCCGCCAGCCGGCGGGCGCCGACCTGTGCACCGTCTGCCTGGTCACGCTCGCGCGCGGCCGCGGGCACGCGCGGCTCACAGTCACGCTCGCGGGGCATCCGCCGCCGCTGCTGATCGGCGCGGACGGCCAATGCACGAAGCTCGGCAGGCCCGGAACACTGCTGGGCGTGCTCGATCCGATCGACATCAACGAGGTCGGTGTCGATCTACACGCCGGCCAGACGCTGCTGCTCTACACCGACGGGCTCCCGGAGGCCGGTCGCGCAGGCGCGCAGCTCGACGAGCAGCGCCTGTTCGACCTGTGCGCCGCGGCGGCGCAGCACGACACGCTCGACGGCCTGCTCGAGCAGATCGAGCAAGTCGCGCTGCAGCACGCCGACGGCAGGCTGCGCGACGACATCGCGCTGCTGGCGCTGCGCATCGCATCCGAGCGGCCTGCGCCACGTCCGTAGAGATCACCGATGCTCCGATAAAATCCATCCGATGGGGGTCAACGATCAACTCACCATCGATGTGCGGCGCGACGCCGGTCGCGCGGTCATCGTGCTCGACGGCGAACTGGACATGGCCAGCGCCGAGCTGCTGGCGCAGGCGGTCGACCGCGAGGACGTGCTCGGCGACGGGATGATCGTGCTCGACCTGCAGCAGCTCCACTTCATCGACTCCACCGGCCTGCGCGCGATCCTCACCGTGCTCGAGCGCTGCCGCGCGCGCCAGCAGCAGTTCGCGATCACTCCGGGCTCGCAGCAGGTGCAGCGGCTGCTGAGCGTCACCGGCGTGGCCGAGCATCTGCCAACGATCGCCGCTCCCGGCGAAATCGTCGCCTGACGGCGGCACCTCGAGCCCATCCGTGCGATGGGCGAACAGCTCGACGACGTGGACCGCTCTATTCGCCGCGTTCGCTCCGTAGTCGCGCGAGGAGCCCGGGAGCCAGGACGTCGGGGTTGTCGATCAGGAGCGGGATCGCCTTCTCGGCTTGGCCGTTGTCCGCAAGCACCCGCGCGTAGGTGTAACGCGCCTGGGGATCCCCCGATTTCGCTGCCTTCTCGAGCGAATCGAGCGCCCGCCCGGTCTCGCCGGCCTTCTCCAGCAGCAGGCCGAGTGTCCCCGCCGCCATCGGATCGTCGGCGTCGGCCGCAGCTTCCAGCAGCGGGCGGGCCTTCTCCGCCTCGCCTTTTTCCCACAGCCGCACGCCCAGCGTCGCGGTCACCGCCGCGGGCGGGAGGTCGAGCTGACCGGCGAGGCTCGCGATGTCCTCCTTGACCGACTCCTCGACGTCGCTTCCCGACCCCACGATCTCGACCGGCGGTTCGCCGCGGGCGCGCTTGACCGCGTTCAGGGACTGCTCGAGGCTGCGCAGCGAGGATGTTATGACATCGGCCCGCGCATAGTCCGTGGCCGAATCGACCCGCAACGGTCGGTCGCGCTCGGACCGCTCGTCTTCAAGCTCCTGCAGGATCTGGTCGATGCCCTTGCTCGCGCTCGCCATGGGCTCAGTCTAGCCCTCGCTCGACCATCTCACGAGTCGCCTCCCGCGGGGCCTTCGAGGCGTGCGACGCGCTCTTCGAGGCTTCGCACCACCCGCACCGCGTCGATCAGCCGGTCGGCATCGCGATCGTTCGTGCGCTTGATGTCTCGCACGTCGTCCGTCAGCTCGCCGACGCGCGCGTCGAGTTCGCGGGTCGTGCGCCCGAGCGCCTCCCCGCTCTCGATCACCGTCGTCTGCACCTCGTGGAGATCGCGCTTGAAGCTCACGCCGCCCACACTCACCTCCGAGAGGTCTGGCAGCAGCAACACGAGAGCCGGGACGAACAGCAACGCGAACTGCGCGACCGACGGTGGGGCGCACACGTGCACCACTCGCGCGCCCGCGATCGCGCTCTTGCAGACCTGGGCGCTCCCCACGTACACGCCCGCGATCGCCAGCCCGACCGCACCGAAAGTGAGCACGAACGCCACCGGCCAGCGCCACCTGCGGCTGTCGCCGGCCCGACTGAGTGCGAGTCCGCTATCGGTCACTCATCCAAGGCTACGAGCCCGTAAGGACGGTGCGCCGACCAGATTTCGATGATCTCCAGCCCGAGCGTACATGGCGATCATGCAGACCCCAGGCGTCAGTGCCGGGGCGCAGCTGCAGCTTGCGATGACCGCCACCACCGTGCGGCCGTGGCAGCCTCGCTACCAGCGGCCATACCAGCGCCTGCGCCCGCCGCCCTCGACGCCGCCGATGAAGAAGCCGATCAGCCACAACAGCACGGCGAAGATCAGCACGTACCAAAGCACGTGCGCGGCAAATCCGAGGCCTCCGAAGATCGCCAGGATCAGGATAAGGGCAAGCAGTGCGACCATTCTCTTAAACCTCGATTCGTAGTGGGGTCTCTTTCCGAAGTTGCCCGGATTCGCTGCCCGCAAACGTCGGCGTGGGGGACTCCGACGCGGAGAACGTGCGTCCGTCGGCGGTCAGCGGCTTGGCGATGCTCTCGAGGCTGCGGCGCTCGGCCTTGAGCCCGAACAGCGACTCGGCCACACCGCCGGTGAACATCATCACCGCCCCCAGGGCCAACGCCAGGAACACCTGCTCGTAGCTGTCCGTGTTGATCATGCGGCTGAACACCTGCGGGCCGATCACGCCGCCGACGCCCGTGCCGACGGCGTAGAACACCGCGATGCACATCGCGCGCGTCTCCATCGGAAAGATCTCCGACACCGTCAGGTAGGCGGCGCTCGCGCCGGCTGAGGCGAAGAAGAACACCACGCAGCAGCACAGCGTGAATGTCGTCGCGTCGAGCTGATGCTCCTTGAACAGCAGGCCCGTCGCGATCAGCAGTACGCCCGAGAGGATGTAGGTGCCGCTGATCATCGGCCTGCGACCGACGATGTCGAACAGCGGGCCCAGCAGCAGCGCGCCGGCGAAGTTCCCGGCGCCGAACGCAACGAGGTAGTACGGGGTGTCGCCAGACGGCGTGTGGAAGTACAGGCTCAGCAGGTTGCCGAACCCGAACAGGATCGAGTTGTAGAGGAACGCCTGGCCGATGAACAGCGACAGCCCGAGGAGCGTGCGGCCGGGGTACATCGACACGACCGAGCGCACGATCATCCGCAGCGGGATCGTGCGCCGCTGGCCCACGACCAGCGGCCTGCCCTGCGGCTCCGGGAGCGGCTCGCCGGTCTTGGCTTCGACCTGCTCTTCGATCCCTCTGACGACCCGCTCGGCCTCCTGCTCGCGGCCATGTATGAACAGCCAGCGGGGGCTCTCGGGCACGTTGCGCCGCACCAGCAGGACCGCCAGGCCGATGGTCGCGCCGAGCACGAACGACAGGCGCCAGCCCAGGTCGGTCGGGAAGATGCTCGTGTTGAGCATCAGCACCGCCAGCAGCGAGCCGCCCATCCCGCCGGCCAGTAGCTGCCGTTGATCGACACGTCCGCCGGGGTCAAGCCCACGCCGGCGCCGTGTTCGGAGATGCGGCTGGAGATCGAGCCGATGACGTGCCTCCTTGTCGGTTGTGCCACGCACCCATTCCCCGACGCGCTTCCCGACAAACCACAGGCCGACGCTGCACAGCAAATCCGGTAGGAGGTTTAGAGCTCCCAAGAAGGGGCAACCCCCTTCTGCAGTGTCGTCCCCGGCGGACGTGAGCCGCAACCCCCGACGGCTCTCGTCCATCAGCGGGGACACACGGCGGCATGTCGGTATGGCGCTGCCTCGCGGCGACTGCCTGCCGGCATGCCGCCCCCTGCACTGACCGCAGCGAGCAGCGAGAGGAGTCGAGAGGTGGATGTGGCGGAGAAGTGGGCCCGCCTCGCTCAGCCCACCACCGGTCGCCATACTGCCTGGCATGCAGCCAAACGGAACCTCGAAGTGGTCGCTCTGGTCGGAGAACTCGCTGCTGTCGATCGGCTCGCGTGGCTCGGTGTTGTCGATCGGCTCCGTCGGGTGGGCGCTCTCGATCGGCTCGATCGGATCAGTAGCTTCCGCGTTCTCCATAGGCTCCGCGCTGTCGCTCGCGTCGATCATGTCTTTCCGCGCTCGGCGGGGCGTCATGAAGCGCGACGCATAGCGACGTAGCGGCGTTGCCCAGCCTGAGTCCTCCCGGCTCTAGCGCTGATCCACCAGCCGCAGCTCGAGCGTCTCCGCGAAGTCCGTGCGCGTCGCCGCGATCCGCTGGCCATCGGTCAGACGCTCGATCACCGGCGCGAGACCGTCGGCGGCGGCCGTCATCAGGCTTTCGCCGCGGCCCGTCACCAGCGGCCCGATGCGCAGCTCGAGGTTGCGTGGCGCCACCGCGACGCCCACGTCCAGATGGCTGCCAGTGATCGAGTCGCCGGCGTTTGCCGCAAGCACGTCGGCGACGAGCTGCACGTCGGAGATGCGATCGGTGGTGAAGTGTGCGCGCGCGGCGAGCACGCTCAGGACCCTCGGCAGCACGGCGCGCGCGATCGCCGTCGGCGCGAGTCGCAGCTCCACGGCGCCGGCGAGCTTGCCAGGGTCGGGGACGGTGGCAAGCGCCGCCTCCCAGGCGTCGCCCGCGAGCGGCTCGAGCGCGGTCGCGTTCGGGGTGTCGAACTGCATCCGCACCTCGGTTCCCCCGTCCGCCGGCTCATCGAAGCGGACCTCGCTGGTTAGCGCTTCGATCACCGGTATGCCCATCGCCGTGTGGTCGGCAGTGTCCGTGTGCTCAGGCGAGCGCATGCCGCGGCCGTGGTCGCGCACGACCACCACGACCGCTTGCCGGCGCGCATACAGCTCGACCTCGAGCGGTCCCTCCTCACCCTCGTAGGCGTGCATCACGACGTTGTTGCAAGCCTCCGTCACGGCGGTGTTGAGGTCGTTGGTCTCGATCGCGTCGAGCGCCAGGCAGGCGGCTGCTCCGGTCAGCGCCTGGCGCACGACCAGGACGTTCTCCGCGCTGTTTGTGAGACTCAGACGGAGGTTCGGGATCTCGGCCATCGAGCGGCGGCGATCGGCCGGATCGGCGTGCTGCTGCCCTCAGCCCGCATGCGTCAACGTCCGCAGCTGCTCGAGCGAGCGGCGCAGCAGGCGCGAGACCTGCATCTGGGAGATGCCCACCCGCTCGGCGATCTGCGTCTGCGTGAGGTCCTCCACGAAGCGCATGCGCAGAATCGCGCGGTCGCGCGGCTGGATATGCCCGAGCACCGCCGTCACGGTCGCATCGAGCTCGACCAGCTCATAGCGCTCGTCATCCTCGCCGACCGTGTCACCGTAGGCTGCCGTTTCGCCGTCGGCCCGCGGCCGTGGCGCGTCGAGCGACAGCGTGTCGTAGGCCTGGATCGCCTGCAGCGCGTCGAGCACGTCCTCGACGTCGAGCTCCAGGTACTCGGCGAGTCGGCCGATCGTCGGCGCGCGCCCGTGCTCGTTGGCGAGCCGCTCCTGCGCGTCGCGCACCTTCAGCGCGCGCTCCTGCGCGCCGCGCGGCACGTGCACTGCCCAGCCCGAATCGCGGAAGTAGCGGCGCATCTCGCCGAGGATCGTCGGCACCGCGAACGACGCGAACGGATGGCCACGGTCCGCGTCGTAGCGGTCCAGCGCCTTCAGCAGCCCCAGCGACGCGACCTGCAGCAGATCCTCGAACGGCTCCGAGGAGCGCCCGTAGCGCCGGGCCAGGCCTCGCGCGAGCGGCATGTACTGGCGCACCAGCGCCTCGCGCGCGGACGCATCGCCGTCGCGCTGCCAGCGCCGGAAAAGCTCCTGCGGATCGCTGCCCGTCACCGGGGCGGTGCGCAACCTCGTCTGCTGCTTGGTGACCGTTGAAGGCATCTTGCGGACTCCTTCCTGATCGAAGACGTTGCGGCGCTCGGTCAGAGCGGCCGCTCCCGGCGATTCTACCCCGCCTGGGTTGGGTCTAAACGGGAGACTGGGTCACAGTGACGCTGATACTGGCCCCGATTAGCACAATTACGGCCGCGTTAGCACGATTCACGACCAGCGGCCGCCCCGCCGCTAGGCTCACCTTGTCATGGCGATGCCCGGCGATCTCCCGCCCAGCGTGCAGCAGGTTCTGGAAACCCGCAGCGGCGAGGAGATGGCGCTCAACGAGCGCCACCTGAATCCGCAGATGGGGCGGATCCTGCGCACGCTGGGGTTCGACAAGGTGTGGAGCGGGGGGGAGGGCGCGCACCTGATCGACGCCGACGGTGAGCGCTACCTAGACCTGTTCGGCGGCTACGGTGTGTTCGCGATCGGCCGCAACCATCCGGACGCGATCGCCGCGATCGAGCAGGTGCTGGCGGCGCGCACGGGCAACCTCCCGCAGCTGGGAGTGACGCTGCTCAGCGGCGTGCTCGCCGAGCAGCTGCTGGCGCGCGCTCCCGGCAGCGTCGCGGCGATGGTGCCGGCCAACACCGGCACCGAGGCGGTCGAGGCGGCAATCAAGATCTCGCGCGCCGCCACCGGGCGCCCGCGGGTGCTGTACGCCGAGCACGCCTTCCACGGGCTCACGCTCGGCTCGCTGTCGCTCAACGGCGGCGTCGAGTTCCGCGAGGGCTTCGGGCCGCTGCTGCCCGGCTGCGACCCGGTCGGCTTCGGCGACCTTGACGCGCTCGCGCGCGAGCTCGCGCGCGGCGACGTCGCGGCGTTCATCGTCGAGCCGATCCAGGGCAAGGGCGTCAACCTGCCCGACCCCGACTACCTGCCGGCCGCGCAGCGCCTGTGCCACGAGGCCGGCGCGCTGTTCGTGTGCGATGAGGTCCAGACCGGCATCGGGCGCACAGGGCGCTTTCTCGCGCTCGAGCACTGGGGTCTCGAGCCCGACATGATCTGCGTCGCCAAGGCGCTTTCCGGCGGGTTCGTGCCGATCGGCGCGGTGCTCGTCTCGCGCGCCGCCTTCGAGAAGGTGTTCGACGGCATGGAGCGCGCCGTGCGCCACGGCTCCACGTTCGGCGGCAACGACCTCGCCGCGGCCGTCGCGCTGGCGACGCTGGGGGTGCTCGAGCGCGAGGGTCTCGTCGCACGCGCCGAGCGCATGGGCGCGCTGCTGCTGGAGCTGACCACGCCGCTGATCGAGCGCTTCGACGTCGTCGCCGACGTGCGCGGGCTGGGCCTGATGTGGGCGATCGAATTCGGGCCGCCCGCGCGCGCGAGCTCGAGACGCCTGTGGGAGCGGGTCGAGCGCCGCCAGCCGGGCCTGTTCTCGCAGCTGGTCACCGTGCCGCTGTTCCACGAGCACAAGATCTTCTGCCAGGTCGCCGGCCACCACATGAACGTGATCAAGGCGCTGCCCGCGCTCACGATCGAGGAGTCGGAGATCCGCCGCTTCGCGGCCGCGCTGGAGCAGACGATCGCCGCCGCCGAGCGATACCCGGCGGCGCTCGCGCGCTTCGGGCTGCGCACCGGGATGCGGGCGGTGCGGGTGGGTCGCTGAGCCGCCAGCACGCGGCGGCCTTCACACGTCCGTTCCGGTCCGGGCGGCTCGCGCCGCTAGCCTAGTCGGCCGTGCTCGTAACAAGAGATGACATTCGCAACGTCGCGATCGTCGCGCACGTCGACCACGGCAAGACGACGCTCGTGGACGCCATGCTGTGGCAGTCCGGCGCGTTTCGCGTCGGCCAGGACGTCGCCACGCGCGTGCTCGACTCGATGGATCTCGAGCGCGAGAAGGGCATCACGATCCTCGCCAAGAACACCTCGCTCCGTTACAGGGACGTCAAGCTCAACATCATCGACACCCCCGGGCACGCCGACTTCGGCGGCGAGGTCGAGCGCGGCCTGACGATGGTCGACGGCGTGCTGCTGCTCGTCGACGCCTCCGAGGGGCCGCTGCCGCAGACGCGCTTCGTGCTGCGCAAGGCGCTGGAGGCGAAGCTGCCGGTGATTCTTGTCATCAACAAGGTCGATCGTCCCGACGCGCGCGTCACAGAGGTAGTCGACGAGGTCTACGAGCTGTTCCTGGACCTCGACGCCGACGAGCACCAGATCGAGTTCCCGATCGTCTACTGCAACGCCAAGGCCGGCGTCGCCTCATTGAAATACGACCCCGGGCATCCGATCGAAGAGGAGAACCTCGCGCCGCTGCTGGACCTGCTGCTCGAGCACATCCCCGCGCCGACGTACGACCCCGAGCATCCGCTGCAGGCGCTCGTCACGAACCTCGACGCCTCGCCGTACGTCGGCCGGCTGGCGATCTGCCGCGTGCGCCACGGCAACATCCGCAAGGGCCAGCAGATCGCGTGGTGCCGCGCCGACGGCTCGATCCAGCGCGCGACGGTGGCCGAGCTGTACGTCACCGACGCGCTCGACCGCGTCGACGCTCCCGAAGCGGGGCCGGGTGAGATCATCGCGGTGGCGGGCATCGCCGAGGTCACGATCGGCGAGACGCTCGCCGATCTCGGCGACCCGCGGCCGCTGCCGGTGATCACCGTCGACGAGCCCGCTATGTCGATCACGCTCGGCGTCAACACCTCGCCGCTGGCGGGCAAAGACGGCGACAAGCTGACAGCCAGGCAGATCGAGGCGCGCCTGGCGCAGGAGCTCGTCGGAAACGTGTCGCTGCGCGTCAAAGAGACCGCGCGGCCGGACACCTACGAGGTTCAGGGGCGCGGCGAGCTGCAGCTGGCGATCCTCGTCGAGATGATGCGCAGGGAGGGCTTCGAGCTGACGGTCGGGCAGCCGCACGTGGTCGAGCGCGAGATCGACGGAAAGCGCCACGAGCCGGTCGAGCGCCTGTCGGTGGACGTCCCCGAGGAGCACGTCGGCACGGTCACGCAGCTGCTTGCCGCGCGCAAAGGCCGCGTCGAGCACATGACCAACCACGGCACCGGCTGGGTGCGGATGGAGTACCTCGTGCCCGCGCGCGGGCTGATCGGCTTTCGCACGCAGTTCCTCACCGAGACTCGCGGCACCGGCATCATGCACCATGTGTTCGACCGCTGGGAGCCGTGGGCGGGCGAGCTGCTGACGCGCAACTCCGGCGTGCTCGTCGCCGACCGCCGCGGCACCACCGTCACGTTCTCGCTGTTCACGCTGCAGGAGCGCGGCTCGCTGTTCGTCGGCCCCGGCGAGGAGGTCTACGAGGGGATGATCATCGGCGAGAACTCGCGCTCGGAGGACCTCGACGTCAACCCCGTCAAGGAGAAGCACCTGACGAACATGCGCTCCTCCACCTCCGACGTGCTCGTGCGCCTGGACGCGCACCGCAAACTGACGCTCGACGAGGCGCTCGAGTTCGTGCGCGAGGACGAGGCCGTCGAGGCCACCCCCGTCTCGGTCCGCATGCGCAAGGTGGTCCTGTCCAAGGTCGAGCGCCTGAAGGCAGTGCGGAGCGCGCGCAAGTGAGCGCTGGCTCGGTCGCGCGCGGCGGCGGTGGGCCGGCGACCGAGATCCAGCTGCAGGGCCTGGTGAAGTCCTTTCGCGGCCCCGACGGACCGATTCGCGCGGTGCGCGGGATCGACGTGCGGATCGCGGCCGGCGAGACGGTCGCGCTGCTCGGACCGAACGGGGCTGGCAAGTCGACGACGATCGACATGCTGCTCGGCCTGCTCGCACCCGACGAGGGCAGCGTGTCGGTGTTCGGCCGCCCGCCCAGCCAGGCCATAGCGCAGGGCGCGGTCGGCGCGATGCTGCAGACGGGCGCGCTGATTCGCGACCTGTCGGTGCGCGAGCTGGTCGGGATGATCGCCTCGCTGTATCCGGCGCCGCTGGACGTGGAGGAGGTGCTCGAGCTGACGGGCATCGCCGCGATCGCCGCCCAACGCACGCAGAAGCTCTCCGGCGGGCAGACGCAGCGGGTGCGCTTCGCGGTCGCGCTCGTGAGCAACCCCGAGCTGCTGGTGCTCGACGAGCCGACCGTGGCGATGGACGTCGAGGGCCGTCACGCCTTCTGGGCGACGATGCGCGAGTTCGCCGCGCGCGGCAAGACGATCCTGTTCGCCACCCACTACCTCGAGGAGGCCGACGCGTACGCCGATCGAGCGGTGCTGATGGCGCACGGCGCGATCGTCGCCGACGGTCCGACGACCGAGATCAGGGCGATGGTCGGCACGCGCACGATCCGTGCGACGCTGCCCGGCACCGACGTCGATGCGCTCGCCCTGCTGCCCGGCGTCAGCGGCGCCGAGCGCCGCGGCGAGGCGGTGGTCCTGCGCTGCGAGGACTCCGACGCTGCGATCCGGGCGCTGCTGGCGGCTCACCCGGATGCGCGCGACATCGAGATCGCGGCGGCCGGCCTGGAGCAGGCGTTCCTGGAGCTGACCGCCGAGTGAGATCGTTCGTGTACACCCGCTACGAGCTGCTGCGCACGCTGCGCAACCGGCGCTTCGCCGTCCTCTCGGTCGCGTTCCCCGTGCTGGTGTACCTGCTGGTCGCCGGGCCGAATCGCAACGTGCACGATCTCGACAGCACCGGCCTGTCCGCCCCGCTGTACTTCATGATCGGGTGGGCGTCGTTCGGGGCGATGAACGCGATGCTCTCGTGCGGCGCGCGCATCGCGACCGAGCGCTCGGTGGGCTGGACGCGGCAGCTGCGCATCAGCCCGCTCTCGCCGCGCGCGTACTTCCGCGCAAAGGTTCTGACCGCTTACATGATGGCGCTGATCAGCCTGCTGGCGCTGTATGTGGCGGGCGCGTCGATGGGGGTCAGCCTGCGCGCGAGTGGATGGCTCGAGATGACGGGATTGATGATCGTCGGCCTGATCCCCTTCGCGGCGCTCGGGATCCTGTTCGGGCACATGTTCACACCTGAATCGATCGGCCCGCCGATGGGCGGCGGCATCGCGCTGCTGGGCCTGCTCGGCGGCACCTTCTTTCCCCTCAGCGGGCATGGCTTCCTGCCCGAACTCGCTCACTACCTGCCCTCCTACTGGCTGGTCCAGGCCAGCCACGTCGGCGTCGGCGGGCAGGGCTGGTCGGCGAAGGGCTGCGTCGTCGTCGCCGCCTGGACGCTCGTGCTGAGCCTGCTCGCGGCGCGCGCCTACCGCAAGGACACCGGGCGCGTCTGATGAGGACGCGAGCGTGGGGGAGACGCCGCATGTCGTGTTCGGCGTCGTGGCGGGCGTGCCCGCGCGTCCATGCACGTCGCGCCGAGCGACGGTAGGGTACTCGCCATGATCGCAACGACAAGAGCCTCCCTCACCGCCACGATCGCCGTCTGCATGGCGCTGACGTGTGCCTCGCTACTCGCAGCCCCGGTCGCGGCAGGCGCCGCGGTCATCTACCAGAACGAGACCTACCCGGAATACCAGCAGCAGCTCGCCGGTGGCCAGATCCAGGCGGTCACGATCAACAAGTACCTGCGCTCCTTGCGCATCACGCTGAAGGATGGGCGCTACGTGCTCGCCAAGTACGCCAAGCACGAAGAGCCCGCGGTCGCTGCCGCGCTGGAAGCCAAGCACGTGCCGGTGACCGTGCTTGCGCAGTCGGTGGCCCGCAAAGAAGTCCCGAAGAAAGCGGTCCACCACAAACTCCGCTACATAGCCGGGGGGATTGTGATCGTCGTGATCGTGATCGTGGGCGCCGTGCTGTTCATCAACCGCAGACGCACAGCCGATCGCGACTGACGCCTGCGAGATCGCTGTGCGCCTGACGCCACGGGCGCGGGCGAACGAGGTCGTGGGCGAACGCGGCGGCGTACTGCTCGTGCGGGTGACCGCGCCGCCGGTCGACGGACGCGCAAACGTTGCGCTCTGCCGCCTGATCGCCAAGCGGGCGCGCGTGGGTGTGCGCAGCGTGACGATCGTGCGTGGCGAGAGCGCGCGCGAGAAGCTGGTGCGCGTGGAGGGGATCGCGCTCACGGAGCTGCGGCTGGCCCTCGGCGTTTCCGGGCAAGACTAAGAACAAGACTCAGTCTTATGATAGGTTTGTCGCTCGACAGCGCAACCGATCGCCTGCAGCGCGCGAGCTGCCCGGCCAAGGAGCCTTCCCCGTGGAATACGACCGCTCGACCAATCGCCGTCGCCTCGCAACGTGCGCCGTACTGCTCATCGCGCTCGCCGCCTGTATAGCCGGCTGCGCCGGCACGGGGCTTGGCGCGAGGCCCGGTGGCAGGATCCTCGCGATCGGCGCTGAGAACCAGTACGCCAACGTGATCGCGCAGGTCGGCGGGCGCTACGTGGACACGCTCGCGATCGAGAGCAACCCGAACACCGACCCGCACACGTTCGAGGCCAGCCCGAGCGTCGCCGAGCTCGTCAGCTCGGCGCGGCTGGTCGTGCAGAACGGCGTTGGCTACGACACGTTCATGGAACGCATCGAGTCCGCCTCCGGGGGGGTGCGATCCAATTCCTCGCGCAAGGTCATCGACGTGCAGAAGCTGCTCGGGCTGCCGGACTCCACGCCCAACCCGCACCTCTGGTACAAGCCGCGGACGATGCCCGCGGTCGCGCTCGCGGTCGCCGCCGACCTGTCCGCGATCCAGCCGGCACATGCCGCCTACTTCCAGGCCAACGCGGCCGCGTTCGTGCGCTCGCTGACACCGTGGCTGCAGGCGCTCGCGCGCTTCGCCCGCGAATACCCGAACACCCCCGTCGCGACCACCGAGCCGGTCGGCGACTACATGCTCGAAGCCGCCGGGACCGTCAACCTGACCCCGTTCTCCCTGCAGGCGGACATCATGAACGGCGTCGATCCGGCGCCGCAGGACGTGACGTTGCAGAGCGGCCTGTTCGCCGACCACAGGGTCAAGGTGTTCGTTTACAACCAGCAGGTGACCGACTCGGTCACACAGTCGTTTCTGCAAGCCGCCGAACGCGCAGGCGTGCCCGTGGTGGGGGTCTACGAGACGATGCCCACGCCCGGGTACGACTACCAGACGTGGATGCTCGCGGAGGTGCGGGCGCTGCGCCGTGCGGTCGCCGAAAAGGTCTCCACGCGGAAGCTGTGATGGACGGCGCCGCCGAGATCCTGTCCGTCGAGGGCGTCAGCGTGCGGCTGTCCGGGCGCGAGATCCTGCATGAGGTCAGCTTCTCGATCCGGCCCGGCGAGTTCACCGGGCTGATCGGCTCCAACGGCGCCGGCAAGACGACACTGCTGCGCGTCATCCTCGGCCTGCAGGCAGCGCACGCCGGCCGCGTGCTGCTGGACGGGCGCCCGCGCTCACACCGCAACCCGCTGATCGGCTACGTGCCGCAGAAGTTCCTGCTCGACTCGGACATGCCGCTGCGGGCACGCGACCTCGTCGGCCTCGGCCTCGACGCGCACCGGCTTGGCATCCCGCTGCCATCCCGCGCCCGCAGGGCGCGCATAGATCTGATGCTGCAGGCGGTCGACGCCGAGCGTTTCGCTGACGCGCGCGTCGGTCTGCTCTCCGGCGGCGAGCAGCAGCGCGTGCTGATCGCCCACGCGCTGATCGCGCGCCCGAAGCTGCTGCTGCTCGACGAGCCGCTGGCCAACCTCGACCTGCGCGCCGGCCAGGAGGTCGTGGCGCTGCTGGCGCGGATCGCCGCTGAGCAGCAGATCGCCGTGCTGATCAGCGCGCACGAGATGAACGCGCTGCTGCCGGCGATGGACCGCATCGTCTACATCGCCGGCGGGCGCGCGGCGAGCGGCACCACCGCGGAGGTCGTGCGCGCGGACGTGCTCAGCGAGCTGTACGGCAGCCACGTGGACGTGCTCAACGTGCACGGGCGCGTGCTGGTCGTGGCCGGCGCGGGCGACAGCTCGGATCTGCACGGGCACGAGGCCGCGCTCCCCGGAATGGAGATCGTCTCGTGAGCGCCGGCGCGGTCGGCGCGCTGCTGGCGCCGGTGATCGAGCCCGGGTTCTTCGCCGCCGAAGACGTGCGCGTGGCGATCGCCGTCGGCGCTGTGGTGGCGATCGTGTCGGGCACCGTCGGCGTGTTCACCGTCATCCGCGGGCAGTCGTTCGCCGGCGAGGCGTTTGGCGATCTCAACACGACCGGCGGAGCGGGGGCGTTCCTCGTCGGCGTCTCCCCGCTGTGGGGCTTCGTCGCGGCGGGCGTCGCCGCGGCCGCGGCGATGGAGCTGATCGGCATCCAGCGCCCGCGCGGACGCGACCTCGCGACCGGGATCGTGCTCGGCGCCGGCCTCGGCCTGGCGGCGCTGCTGCTGTATCTGGGCACCACCCTGCACAACACCACGGGCGCGACCGTCACGATCCTGTTCGGCTCGGTGTTCACCGTCCCCAGCTCGACGATTCCGCTGGTCGTGCTGCTCGGCGTCGCGGTGCTCGCGATCGTGGCGGCGCTGTACCGACCGCTGCTGCTCAGCTCCGTCAGCGCCGAGATGGCCGCCGCGCGCGGAATCCCCGTGCGCCTGCTGGGCGCCGCCTACCTGCTGGCGCTGGCGCTGGCGGTGGCGCTCGCGGCGTTGACGATCGGCTCGATCCTCTCGACCGCGCTGCTCGTAGGGCCGGCCGCGACCGCGCTGCGCCTGACCAGGCGACCCGGCGTCGCGATCGTCCTTGCCGGCGCGATCGGGATCGCGGCGATGTGGCTGGGAGAGCTGCTCGCCTACGACAGCTCCCACTGGCCGCCCGTCGGCATCGGCTGGCCGGTGAGCTTCTTCGTGGTCACGCTGATCTTCCTTGCCTACCTGCTCTCCGGCACGCCCGATCAGGTTCGCAGGCGCACGCAGCGGGGCGCCTAGATGTTCTCGGGCTTCATGGTCAACGCATGGGAGGTCTCGAGCATCGTCGCCGTCGTCGCCGGCCTGGTCGGCTTCTTCGTCGTGCTGCGCGGCTCCGCGTTCGTCGCGCACGCGGTGCCCAACGGCTCGTTCGCCGGCGCCGTCGGCGCGACTCTGGTGGGAGTCAACACGCTCATCGGGCTGGGCGTGTTCTCGCTGTTCGGCGCGCTGGGCATCGGCTTCCTGGGCAGACGCGGGCGCCACGACGTCGTCACCGCGCTGGCGCTCGTGATGATGCTCGGGCTTGGCGCGCTGTTCCTGAACTTCAGCGCCGAGTACGCGCCGGAGGTCGAGTCGCTGCTGTTCGGCGAGGTGCTCGGCATCTCCAGCAACCAGGTCGCGCCGACGGCCGCGCTGGCGCTCGTGTGCGTCGCCGCGATCGCGGCTCTGTACCGCCCACTGATGCTCTCCTCGGTGCTAGCCGAGGTCGGCGAGGCGCGCGGGGTGAGCGGCTTCAGAATGGAGCTCTGCTTCCTGGCGGTCGTCGCGCTCGCGAGCACGATGACCGTGCCGGTCGTCGGCACGCTGCTGATCTTCAGCCTGATGATCGGTGCGCCGGCCGCCGCGCGCTCGCTCACCAGCCGCCCGCTCGCGGCGATGGCGCTGTCGGTGGTGATCGCGCTGATCACCGTGTGGAGCGCGATCGCCGCCTCCTACGAGACCAACTACCCGGTCGGCTTCTTCGTCGGCAGCATCAGCGCCGGCGCATACGCGCTCGGGCGCGGCTGGGCGGCGTGGCGGCGCACGCGCGCCAATCGCGACGCCGGCAGCTCGGCCCCGAGGCTCGGCCACACCGTCGACGCCGCCTCTACCATCGTCACATGAGCGCTAACGCCCACACCGCCGACGTCCCCAGCGCCGACGCGGGCGCCGCGCGGCCCGGAACGCAGTGGGTCGAGCGCGCCGAGCTCGCGCTGGCGGCGGCGGGCCGCAAGCGCGGCGGCGCCAGACGCGCGCTGCTGGAGCTGCTGGGCAGTCAGGAGTGCGCGCTGACGGCGCTCGAGCTCGAGGACGCGCTGCGCGCGAGCTCCCCGCGCGCGGTCAGTCGCGCGAGCGTCTACCGGATCCTCGACGAGCTCGAGGCGCTCGGCCTGGTGCAGCGCGTGGAGACCGGCCAGGCGATGGTGCGCTACGAGCGCGTGTGCGAGCACGAGCAGCACCACCACCATCTCGTGTGCGACGCGTGCGGCCTGGTGATGCCGTTCTCGGACCCCGCCCTCGAGCGCGCGATCGAGACACTCAGCGAGCGCGTGCCGCTGGCGGTCTCAGAGCACGAGATCGTGCTGCATGGGGCTTGCCGGGACTGCGCTGCCTGACGGGGCGCGCTCGGGTTCGCCGTCAGCGGCTAAAGCCCGCACAGCCGATCGCTGAGCTCGCGTAGCCGCGCTCGCGCGTCCACGTCGTGCGCCTGCAGATGCGGCTCGGCGGCGCGCAGGCCGTTGAAGTAGCACCCGCTGACACCGTCCAGCTGCGGATCGACGACGAGCCGTAGCGTTGCGTCGACGCCGTCCTGCAGCGAGCTGATCGGGCTGATGCCACCCTCCAGGACCATCTTCGTGGGCATGTAGGTGGCGGGATGCAGGCACGTAGCGGTGACCTCGCTCTCGCGCAGCTCGTCGGCCAGGTCAAGCGTGAACATGATCTGGGCCAGCTTGCTCTGGCAGTACGCCTGCACACCGCTGTAGCCGCGCTCGAGCATCACGTCGTCAAAGTCGATCGGCGCCTGTCCGGCCGAGCTGACGTTGACGATCCGCGCGGGCGCGGAGCGCTCGAGCGTAGCCAGCAGCAGGCGCGTGAGCAGGTAGCCGGCGAGGTAGTTGACCGCGAAGCGCAGCTCATAGCCGTCGCGGCTCTCCAGCCTGCGGTGCGCTATGAGGCTAGCCAGGCGCTGCATGCCGAGAAGGAAACGGGCGGCGGGCATGAGGACATGAGCTATGGAGAACTTCTGGTCTGGCTGCGACAATGGAAGGACACGTGGCGACCGTCGTAGCCCTAGATGCCTCACCGACAACTGTCCTGCGCTCGATGCGTGGACCGGTCGTCGACGCGCGCATCGCATATCCGGATGTCTTGCACGTCGAAGTTCGCGACTCGAGCGGAGGCATCTGGCGTCTCGCCACCCAAGACGCTGAGTGGTTGCCATCTGACCCCGCTCAGCTAGTCGGGCGCTCGATCGAAGATGCTGACATCGACGAGGAGTCTGGCGAGCTGCGTTGCAGGCTTTCCGACGGTTCAGTGCTCGACATCAAGCCCGCCCCAGCCGAGACAGAGGATGACCCGCCTTACTGGGAGCTGATCAGCCCCGCCGGGGTCGTCCTTGAGTTCGGCCCAGGAGTTCGCTGGCAGATCAGCGGCGCTGACGCGCCGGCCTTGCGTCGCTGAGCGGCGAACCGGCTGAGGTGACGTGCGCGGTTAGGCTCGTCTCGGTGAGTGTGCTCACGACAATCGGCGACGGCTTCAAGGACGCGTTCTTGATGGCGTGGGAGGTGTGGTGGGCGCTGGTCCTGGGCTTCGCGATCTCCGCGATCGTGCAGGCGTGGGTCCCGCGCGAGCGCATCCAGAGCGCGCTCGGCGGCTCTGGCCTGCGCCCGGTGGCGCTGGCGACGGGTCTCGGTGCGGCCTCCTCGTCATGCAGCTACGCCGCTGTGGCGATCGCAAAGAGCCTGTTTGAGAGGGGGGCGAGCGCGGCGTCGGCGCTCGCCTTCCAGTTCAGCTCGACGAACCTCGTGATCGAGCTCGGGATCGTGATGTGGGTGCTGATCGGCTGGCAGTTCACGCTCGCCGAGTTCGTCGGCGGCCTGGTGCTGATCGCGACGATGACACTACTGCTGCGCGTATTCGTGTCGAGACGCGTGGAGGAGCAGGCTCGCGCGCACGTCCAGAACGCCGAGGCGGGGCATCAGCATCACCATCACGATCACGGCGCAGGCGCGCAGATGACGATTTGCCGGCGGTTGACCAGTGCGAGCGCTTGGTCGGAGGTCGCACACAACTTCCGCAGCGATTGGTCGATGCTGTGGAAGGAGATAACGATCGGGTTGCTGCTCGCCGGGTTCGTCGGGCAACTTCCCAACAGCTTCTTCAACGCACTGTTCATCACGCACGCCGCCGGTGGCGTGAAGCTGATCGAGAACGCGATCGTCGGGCCGATCATCGCGATCCTCAGCTTCGTGTGCTCCGTCGGCAACGTGCCACTGGCGGCCGTGCTGTGGTCCGGCGGGATCAGCTTCGCCGGCGTGATCGCCTTCATCTTCGCCGACCTGATCGTGTTGCCGATCGTCCAGATCTATCGCAAGTACTACGGCGACGCCTACGCGGCGAGGATCGTCGCGCTGATGTTCGTGACGATCGTGATCGCAGCACTGATAGTCGACGGGCTGTTCAGCGGCGTCGGGCTGATCCCGCATGTCCGCCCCACGCGGGCTGACGTCTTCAGCTCGGTTGCGGTGAACTACAAGCTGTTCACCAACATTCTCGGCCTGTGCATCTTTGGCGCGCTGTTCCGACTGACGATGCGCGGTCGCATACAAGAGGCGTCGGCTACCGGGCAGCAAGGGTAGAATGAGGCTATGGGACGCGCATCGCAGACTCCGCTGCTGTCGGTAGGTCACGAGGAGCAGTGGGCGCAGATCAACCGCGAAGAGGCCGAGCAGCTTCGTGCGAGCAACATGGCGTTGACACCTGCTCAGCGGCTTGAGGTGGGCCAACGGCTATCTCAGCAGGCGGTCTCCCTGCTTGCCGCGTCCATCAAGGCGGGCCATGCCCCAAGACGAGCTCTCTGGTCCTGATCTATCCGGCGTCGTCGCCGACGCGGACGCGGTGGGCCTCGAATATGTGGTGATCGGTGGTTTCAGCGTGATCTATCACGGCTACGTGCGCGCTACCAAGGACAGCGACCTGCTGGTGCCCGACGGTCCGGATGCGGACGCCGCGGTGCTCCGGTTCCTCGAGCGGGTGGGCGGACGGCGATTGCGGGACGACAAGGTGCTCACGCCTGAGGATGTTGCCGGTGGGGAGCATCTGCGTGTGAGTAGTGCTCACGGCATCATCGACATCATGCGCGGCGGGCTTTCACCGCTGGACTACGACACGGTAGCTCGGCGCGCCGAGGTGACCGAGTGGAATGGCCAGCCGGTCCGTGTTGCGGCGCTTGCGAGCGTGGTTGGTTTCAAGCGCTTGGCCGGACGACCTCAGGACCGTCTGGATCTTGCCGAACTTGAGGAGCTCTACGACGAGCTGCCGATCGAGCCGATTCCGGGGCTCGACACGTAGCGCCGACTCCGGCTTGGCAGATAAGCGTCGCGACGCTCGATCACCGTCACTTCTCAGTCGTACGTCCTCGCCACTGCTCTCACCTCACACTTCTGCCAGGCTGAACAGCCTCGCCTGCGACAGGTGCGGGCCTCCCCCACAAATAGCTGAGCACACACCCCAGCGCGAACACGGCGACGACCAGCAGCACCGGGCCGGAGTCCTCGACGAGCGCTCCGACGACGCCCGCGGCGAGCCCGCCGGTGAGCGCCGCGAGCCACGCCGGGTCGCCGTCCACCGGTGCGAGCAGGCGCGCGCGCCAGCGCACGCCAAGCGCTGCATACAGCAGCGCGAAGGCGGTTGCCACAGGCATTGCGTGGTTCTTCAGCTCGTTCCACGCTGCGCCGTAGCGGCGGACGATGATGTCGCGAACGTCGCCCGCTGAGCGCGCGTGCAGGACGCTGCCGGTGAAGTGGCCGCCGCCATGGGCGGTGGCAAGGTCGATGCCCGCCAGCGCCACGAGCCCGGCGACGGGGCTGATGAGCACGATCAGCGCACGCCTGCGCGTGAGCACGCCGGGTGCGAGCATGACCGTGGCGACCGCAAAGCCGAAGCTCACGAGGATCACGCCGCCGACGCCCGCGCCGATCCGCGCGGAGCCCTCGACCACGGCCAGCACCACACCGGCGCCCGCCGTCACGAGCGCCGCACGGCGTCCGCGCACCGCCGGCGCCAGCGCGGCCGCGACGGCCGCCAGCACCAGCACCGCCAGCCCCGACTTGAGCTCGTTGCCGATGCCGTAGAAGCGCGCGCCGAGGATCGGGTCCGGACCGAGCAGCGAGCGCATCAGCAGCTGCGTGCCCGCGAGCGCGTCGGCCGTGAGCGCCAGGATCGCCACGATCGCCGGCGCGAGCAGCGCGCGCGGCCACGGTGTGAGCGCGTCGGCGAGCGCACCCAGCCCGATGCACGCGAGCGCGATCATCACGTATTCGACGGCGGCGCTCGGCTCGATCGCAGCTGGGATCAGCACGGCGATCGGTGCCCACAGCACGCCGAGCGCGCCGGCGCGCATCGCCCACGCCCGCGCGCGCGGCGACGGCGTCGCGAGTGCCAGCAGCAGCGCCCACACGAGCAGCAGGCACCCGAGCGCCGGCAGCCGCCGCCCGGCGATGACGTGCAGGCGCGCCATCAGCGCGCGCAGGCTCGCCGAGTGCAGCGCGCCGTCGGTCTCGATCGGCTTGCCGCGCATGTCCGCCGGGATCGGTGTCAGGTGCAGGTAGGTGAGGATCGTCGGCGCGAGGTCGAACGACGCAATCAGCCCGCGCTCGTTGGTGCTCTGTGAGCGCAGCTCTTTACCGCCCCCGCCGCTGAGCCCGGCCGCGGCCGTCCACAGCAGCTCGCCCGCGGGCTGTTCGGCGCGCTGCACCACGATCAGCAGCTCCGTCGCGGGCCGCTCACGAGTCAACTGCAGCAGGTCGGAGTGGCCGGTGGCGCCAGGCGGCAGGTCGGCGACGACCAGACGCCTGGCGCGTTGCAGGCTCGACAGGCGCGTCAGCAGCGTTGAGGCTGGGCCGAGCGAAACGCTCGCAATCTGCCCGCCCATGTTCGCCGCGACCGTGCCGTCGGCGTCCGGCGCGCCTGTGATCCCCGCATACCCGGCCCCGCCAGGGACCTGGCTCGCGAGCAGTCCCGGTCGCAGCAGCTGGGGCGCGTCTTCGGCGCGCTTGCGCGCGGCCCGCCAGCCCAGCACGGTCGCGCCGCCGCCGGACGCTCGCAGCGACAGCGGCGCCGGGCTGGACTTGGGGTAGGACGACGTGGCGACGCGCGCGCCCTGGGTGATGTCCAGCACGAGCTGGTCGGTCGAATATCGACCCTGGCTGGCGGACATCATCCCCACCGAGAGCCCGCCGATGCTTGCCAGCTGCTGCTCGTCGGTGGTCGCGAACACAACCAGCGCAGAGCGCTGCGTGAGCGCGTCGGCCGCGTCGGCGCCGCGCGGCCAGGCGCCGAGCGCCGCGGTGCACAGGAGGACGAGCGCCAGCCCCCGACGGGCCCAGCTCAGAGCTCCGCTTCCTCTCTCGCCGGCGCCAGCACCCCGATAGCGTATCCGCGGCCGCTGTTCAGTTGACGCTGGGATCCAGCGGCATACGCGCGATCAGCGCGTAGCTGCCGCCCTTGCGCGTGAGCACGCTGCTCCAAAGCTCCTCGGGGACGTCGGTGAAGACATCCTGCGGCTCGGCTGGGTGCGCGATCCAGTCGCCGTCCGCGATCTCAGCGTCGAGCTGTCCGCTGCCCCAGCCGGCGTGTCCGGCGAACACCCTGCGGCGCTCGGTGGCCTGCGCGAGCTGCTCGATGCTCGTGTCCGGCGCCGGGAAGCCGATGCGGCCGAGCACCAGCATCCCGGCGAGCGCCGGCTCGAGGAACTCGGCCAGGAACACCACCGAGCTCGACTGCACCGGGCCACCGACGTAGAGCGTCTCGAGCTCGCCGAGCACGTCTGCGAGCTGTGGCACCGCCTCACCCACCGTGACGGTCGACGGGCGATTGAGGACCACGCCGATCGCGCCGTCCTGGTTGTGCATGCCGATCAGCACGACCGTGCGCGTGAAGTTCGGGTCCACCAGCGACGGGGACGCGAGCAGCAGTTGGCCGGCGAGCGATTGCGAGCTCATCGTCAGCCGAGGCTACCGGTCGCATGGCGGGCGTCCAAGTGACGGCCACGGATTCGACCGCGTCGCGTCGGGTAGCCTTCGCCGCCGTGGATCCCAAGGACCTGCAGGCGCGAATCGCCGAGTTCCCCCGATGGCACTACGCGTTCGAGTTCGAGGGTGGCGTGAGCACGCCGGTGGCGGACGGAATCATGCTCAACCGGCACGCGCAGCGGCGTCGCTACTTCTTCGAGCCGCTGCTCGCGCTGATGGGCGGATCGCTGCGTGGGCAGCGCGTGCTCGACCTGGGATGCAACGCCGGCTTCTGGTCTCTGAACGCCGTCGAAGCCGGCGCTGACTTCGTGCTCGGCCTCGACGCGCAGCAGAGCTACCTCGACCAGGCGAGCCTCGTGTTCGAGGCCAAGGGGATCGACGCGGCCCGCTTTCGATTCGAGCGGGGAAACGTCTTCGAGCACGACTTCGCGGAGGGCTTCGATCTGATCCTGTGTCTCGGTCTGCTCGATCACGTTCACAAGCCCGTTGAGCTGTTCGAGGTGATGTCGGGCGTCGGCGCCGAGCTGCTCCTCATCGATACAGCGATCTCCCGCGCCCGTTCCAGCCTGTTCGAGCTGTCGAGCCCATACTCTACGCGCGACATGGTGGGGCCGCCGCTGGTGTTGGTTCCGAGCAGATCCGCGGTCGTGGAGCTCGCGAGCCAGTTTGGCTTCAAGACGGTTGCGCTCGAGCTGAACATCAGCGACTACTCCGGCATGGGCGACTACCGGCGCGGGCGCCGACTGGCGTTCGTGTGCTCGAAGAGCTTGCCCTTGGACCGGCTGGCGGCAGAGAAGGACCAGTCGATCGTGCCGTGGTGGGTGCGCGACCCTCGTGCGTTGCGCGCCGTGTGACGGCGTGCGACGCGCTCGGTGATCGCGCTGCCAGCGTCGACAGCGAGCTGCTAGCCGACCGAGAAGATCTCGAGCGTGCCGGTGAGCTTGTGCGCGTTGGCGTTGCCCGACGGCTCGATCACATGCCCGTCGACGACGATCGGGCTGTTCCAGTGCCCGGCTTCGCCCGGGAGCTTGGCGATCGGTTGCGGCGAGGAGGGCCGGTAGACGTATATGCCGCCGGCGTTGGGTTCGTAGATGTACAGCAGCCCACCGGCCATCACCGGGCTGGTGCCCGGGGTGTTGTTCTCCCACGCCTCATACAGCCGCCCGCCGCGCAGCACGTAGGCGGCGGTGCCGTGTTCGTCGGCGACGAACATCGTCGTGTGCCGGCCGCGCCGCCACACCGCCGGAGCGGTGAACAGCTCGCCACCGCCGGGAATCGACAGGCGCTGCAGTTCGCCGCCGAGCGGCGCCAGGCGCGCGCGCGCGCCCGACGGCGGGTGACCGTCCAGGCGCGAGAGCGCCAGCAGCCGCATGATCCCGTCCTTGCCGGCCAGCACGACGCGGTCTTCGCCGAGCAGCGCCGGCGCGCTCGAGCCGAGGTCGGTGTCGCCCGTGTTGAGTTCTTCCTGGTTGGTCGGCGTGAACGACTGGCGCAGCGCCAGGCTGGGGAAGCTCAGCTCGAGCACGCTGTCGCCGAAGTCGGTCGTGCCGTTCCAGGGACCGTTGCCCGTGTCGATCAGGATGCGTGCGCCGCCGGGCTCCACCACCGGGCCTGCGCGCGAGAGGATCGCCGAGTCGCTCGCCGGGCAGGTGCTCGGCACCTGCAGTTCGCGGCGGTTGGCGCACAGCGTGTTGAACACGCGCACGAGCCGCCCGCTGGAGCGTTCGATCAGCACGACGTGTCCCTGGTAAGGGGGCGCGTCGCCGAGGTAGCCGCTGGTGGCGGCGACGATGTCGGGGCCGTCGATGTTGAGCGCCGCGCCGAGCTTCTCGTGGAGCGGTTCGCGGGTGATCGAGACCGGCCAGGAGCCGCTTGTGTCCTCGCTGCCGTCGGCCAGCGCGAGCTTGTGGATCAGGCCGTTCGGCGAGGCCGCGTACACGAACAGCCGATCCGGGTCGGCGATCGGGCTCGCGACGGTTATCTGGGCGCTTCCCGCCCACCTGCCGTAGCCCGGAGGCGTGAACGTCCACAGGATCTTGCCGCTGTCGGCATCGATCGCGAGCGTCTTGCCGTACGTGGTCGTGACGACGATCACGTTGTGGGTAGCGCCATCCACCGACACGCCGTGCAGGTAGATCGGCGAGGAGTCGACGGTCCCGGGCAGTGTGACGGTGATGTGTTGCAGGTGTGCGACGTTCGCCGCGGTGACGCCGGTGGCGAGTTCGCTGACGTCGCTGCGCTGCGGGTCCAGGCCGAACTCGGTCCAGTCGAGCAGCTGCGCCGCGGAGGATGTGTGCGCCGCGGCGGGGATCGCGGTGATGCTCACCGTCGGTGTGTGAACGTCGGCGGGGACGGTGCTCCCGCAGGCGCTCACGAGTGCGCAGCAGGCCGCTGCGAGTGCCAGGCACGTGAGACGGCGGGCGCGCATCTGGTCAGGTTCTAGCGCATCCTTCGATAGGGTGACGCGTATGGCCAAGAGCCCGCAGGTCGGTGAGGCGGCGCCCGATTTCGAGCTTCCGGGCACTGACGGGCCGTTCAAGCTCTCCGAGCACCGCGGTGAGCGCGTCGTGTTGCTGTTCTATCCGGGTGACAACACGATGGTCTGCACGAAACAGTTCTGCTCCTACCGCGACCGCGCTGAGGACTTCGCGGCGCTGGACGCGACCGTCGTCGGCATCTCCTCGCAGGACCTCGCCTCGCACGAGGGGTTCGTGGCCAAGCATGCGCTCAACGTGCCGCTGCTCGCGGACGTGGACAAGGACGTGGCGCGCAAATACGACGCCTTCTCGTCGCGCCTGGGGGTCAAGCGCGCGGTGATCGTGATCGACGAGCAGGGTGTCGTGCGCCACCGCCACGATCACCTGCTGGGCCTCGACTACCAGTCGGTGGACGAGCTGAAGGCCGTGCTGGACACGCTGCCAAGCGCTTCGGCCACGACGTAGCGCTCAGAGCGAGCGCTGCTCGACCAGTCGTCTGCGCAGCAGCGGGTTGAGGATGCGGTACTCGCCGCGGCCGATGCGCTCGATCAGCCCGGCGTCCTGCAGCTTCTTGAGCGCGCGGTCGGCGTCGCCGCGGTGCATGCCCTCGGTGAGCGTCCCTCCGACGGCGACGCGGCGTGCGATCTTCAGTCCCTGGCGGTGGCTTGCGCGGATCTTCTCGACGAGCTGGTCCAGCAGCGCGCTGTCGCCGTGATAGGCGCTGTCGTAGCCCTGCAGCACAAGCGCGTGGTCGATCGTGCGGCGGTTCAGCAGCACGCTGAGGAGGTGCGTCTGCTGTGCGATCAACATCGTCACGCGGGGGTGCAGCTCCCCCAGCCGCACGACGCTGTTCAGCGCGTCTGGCGCGATCTCGCAGTCGTCGGCGGCGAAGCGCTCGCGCAGCCCGGCTCGCCAGTCCTCCGCGGCGATCGGGCGCAGCGCGTAGAAGCTGCCAAAACCGCTGAGCGCGCGATCCTGCGGCGCGAACAGGTCGCGCATGACGTGCTCGAGGCTGCCGGCGAACAGATAGGAGACCTGAGTGGAGCGCTGGAAGACGGCGCGCATCCGCTTGGTCAGCGCGTCGGAGTCACCATAGGGACGCCGCTCGCCGGCGACCTCCTGGAACTCGTCGAAGAACACCACGCAGCGTCGTCCGTCGGCGAGCGCCGCGTGTTGCGGGAGCTCCAGCGCCTGCGCGAGCGCCCGCTGCGGGTTCTCGGCAGCGAGCCCCGGGGTCAACGCCAGCTCTACGGCGTCTCCCAGCTGGCCCTTCATCTTCATCACGGCCGCCCCCTGCGCGGCGCTCAGCGCCTGCCGGCCGAAGCGGCGCGCCTTGGGCAGCAGCTTGCGCAGCGCCGGGCGGTTGTTCAGCACCGCCTTCACCAGCGCTTCCGCGAGCTCGGCGTCGTCGGCGATCGCGAACAGGTCCACCGCCGCCACGTACAGCCCGCGGGCGCGCACGCGTGTGAGCGCCGCCTCGCAGACGCTCGTCTTGCCCGTCCGCCGAGGACCCGCCATCACCAGGTTGGTGCCGTTCTCCAGCGCCGCCGCCACCTGGCTAACGTCTTGCGCGCGGCCGATCATCTGACTCGCCGGGATCGGCTCGTCGGTCGGGAACAGCTCGCCGCTCGCTTGGCGTCGCTCCGGTTGTACGCTGCTCATGTGAGCATTGTACACATGAACTGAGTACATCATGAGAAGCAGGCCGCTGTCTGCGGAGCCGAGCTCATGGCGTATCCACGGCCGCCGTGACCTGCCAGCTACGATCCTCGTCTACACGTAATCTGTGAGCAGAGTACACATTATCTGTGTACTTCGATCCCGATCCCGTTTAGCGGCCGCCCGTGCCCAGCGATGACGCCTCGAGCTCGCCGCTCGGGCGCTCGCCGCCGGCGCGCGCGGCATACAGCTCGGCGAGCTCGAGCTGCAGGTTGCGCGGCTGCTCGCCTGATTGGAGTCCCGCCCGCCCGCGCCGGTGCCAGACGCCGTCGCCGTCCAGGTCCCAGGAGCTCTGGTTGTCGGCGAAGCCGCGTTCGAGCGTGTCGAGCAGCTCGGCGCGCAGTTCGGCGGACTCGATCGGGACGGCCAGCTCGACGCGGTGGTCGAGGTTGCGCGGCATCAGATCGGCGGAGGCGATGTAGATCGTGTGCTCGCCTTCGCGCTCGAAGGCATAGATGCGTGAGTGCTCGAGCAGCCGCCCGACGATCGAGACGACCCTGATGTTCTCGGAGATGCCCGGCAGTCCCGGACGCAGGCAGCAGATGCCGCGGACGTTCAGGTCCACGCGCACGCCCGCCTGCGAGGCAGCGTACAGCGCGCGGATGCAGCGGCCGTCGACGAGCGAGTTCATCTTCATCGCGATGCGCGCGGGCTGCTCGGGTGAGTGCGCGGCGATCGTGCGCTCGATCTGCTCGACGATGCCCTCGCGCAGGTGGTCAGGCGCCATCAGCACCTTGCGGTAGTGCAGCGGGCGCCCGTAGCCGGTGAGGTAGTTGAACATGTCCGCCACGTCCGCGCCGATCTGCTCGTCGGTGGTGAACAGGCCGAAGTCCGTGTACAGCCGCGCGGTCGCCGAGTGGTAGTTGCCGGTGCCGATGTGCACGTAGTTGCGCACGCCGTCGCCCTCGCGGCGCACGACGAGCACGCACTTGGCGTGCGTCTTCAGGGCCGGCTGGCCGTAGACCACGTGCACGCCGGCCTCCTCCAGCGCCTTGGCCCAGTGGATGTTCATGCGCTCGTCGAAGCGCGCCTGCAGCTCCACCAGCGCGACCGCCTGCTTGCCGCGCTCGGTGGCGTCGATCAGGGCGGGCACCAGCGGCGAGTCGTCGCTCGTGCGGTAGACGGTCTGCTTGATCGCCAGCACGTTCGGGTCGGCGACGGCCTGCTCGACGAAGCGCTCGACCGACGTCGCGAACGACACGTACGGGTGATGCACGAGCAGGTCGCCTTCGCGCATCGCGCCCATCACATCCGGGCGCTCGCCCTCGCGGCGCAGCAGCCGTGGGTGGGTGATCCCGACGACCGGCTCCTCGCGCAGCTCGGCGTGACCGGGGAGTTTCACGATCTGCCACAGCGCGCCCATGTCGAGCAGGCCGTCGACGGGGTAGACCTCGTCCTCCTGCACCCCCAGCAGGCCCGCCAGCGCCTCGCGCAGCTGCTCCGAGCAGTGTGCGCCGACCTCGACGCGCACGACCTCGCCGAAGCGGCGGCGGCGCAGCTCGTCCTCGACCGCCTGCAGCAGGTCGGCCGCGTCGTCGGAGACCTCCAGGTCAGCGTCGCGGCTCACGCGGAAGACGTCGTAGTCGGCGATCTCCATGCCCGGGAACAGCGCGTCGAGGTGGTTTGCGATCACGTCCTCGAGCGGTACCAGCAGCGCGGGCTCGCCCGCCGGCTGCTTGAGCGTGACGAAGCGCGGCAGGATCTCGGTGGGGACCTTCACGCGCGCGAACACCGTCTGCTCGCTGATCGGGTCGCGCACGAGCACCGCGAGGCTGAGCGACAGGTTGGAGATGTAGGGGAACGGGCGCCCGGGCGCGACGGCCAGCGGCGTGAGCGCCGGGAAGATCGCCTTCTGGAAGTGCTTTGCCAGATCCGCGCGCCGATCGTCGTCGAGCTCGCTCACGTCGACCACGCGAATGTCATGCCCGGCCAGCGCCGGGCGCAGCCTGCCTTCGAAGCAGTCCGTCAGCCTGCGGCTCTGCGCGAGCACGCGCTCGCGGATCAGCGCGATCGTTTCGGAGGGGATGCGGCCGTCCTGGCTGGGGTTCTCGACGCCCGCGTCGATCTGGTCGCGCAGGCCGGCGACCCGCACCATGTAGTACTCGTCGAGGTTGGTCGTGTAGATCGCGCAGAACTTGACGCGCTCGAGTAGCGGCACGCGCTCGTCCTCGGCGAGCTGCAGCACGCGGTCGTTGAAGTCAAGCCAGGAGAGCTCGCGGTTGAGATACAGCGAGGGATCCACGAGCGACTGGTCGGCGCCGCTCTCGGGAGCGGCGCTCAGAACCGCCGTCCGCTCATCCCCATCGTGCTCGAGATCGCCGTTCATACGCTCCTCAAGCTACCGCACATCCGCGTGCGAGAGACGTGCCTGCGGCGCTCGCGTCCACGCGCCGGCGAGGTCAGTCGATCTCTACGTTGAAGTCCCAGGATACGATCGCGTGGCGCCCTTCGGGCTTCCACAGCAGGCCGCCGTCGCCCGTGGGGATGACGTCGTGCATCCTCAGCGACAGCGTCTTGCCTGGAGGAACCCGCGTCGGCAGCGCTCCGCCGCCGACAGCCGTGATCGCCGGGTGGCGAACTGTGCCGCGCTCGTCCACGAGCGCGAACGCGCCCGGGCTGATCGGGACCACGCCCGAGGCGTGCGAGAGCGTCAGGATGAACGTGGCTGGGCTCGTCCGCGGGACGGGGAACTTGCCGTCCTCGGGGACCGTCGGGCCGACCAGCTCGGCCAGGACGTGCCCGCCCGCGAGGTTGATCGAGACCGTGTTGCCCTGGATCGCCAGCACCGGTTTGCGCAGGCTGGCCTGCAGGACTTCGTTGGGGTTGAACGTTGACTTCGGCAGCCAGCTCGGCAGGCCGCCATATTTGAGCTTCAGACTCGCCTTGCCGTGGCCGGCCGTGAGCGCCACCACGCCAAGGCCGATGGCGAGAACGATCGCCGCCAGTGCGAATATGCGGCGGCGGCCGGGCCCGAAGGCCCGGCCGTTTCCGCTCGAGGCTAGCGTCGGCGATGCAGGATCAGCGGTGCCGGCCCTTATCGGGGCTGTGCGTCCGGCGTCCATCGTTCCGGTGATCTCCTCAGCCGACGCGCGTATCACTTCCTCGGACCTTCAAACCCCTTGGGGTTGCTGAACACATCTTTGCCGAACGGCGCCAGACCGGGCTGCGCGGCGTAGCCGATGTGGCCTTTGCCGTCGAGGCCGGGTGAGGCCTTGGCCACGTCGAACAGGTCCTCCATCGTGCGCAGCCAGCTGTAGTGGTTGTAGTAGACGTTGCTGACCGTGCCCGGGTAGATGTACGGGCTGATCAGAACGCTGCCGGTGTCCCCGCCACCCGTGGTCGGGTCGTCCGCGTCGAACAGCGGGTCGGTCGTCGACGTGCGGGCTCCAAGCACGACCGAGGTGACCGCTTCCGTTGTTTTCAGCGGTTCATTGGACGCGTTCACGAGCGTGAACGAGCCTTCGTCGACGAAGCCGCCGGCCTGGTTCGGTTTGGTGGCCGCGACCGGGGTGTCGGTGACCTTGCCGACGAACGCGCCGACCGGGATGCCCGCACCGGTCACGGAGCGACCGGCGTCGGTCGCCACGACCGAGTTGTCCGCGACCGTGCTCGCGCCTTCAGCTGCCGAAGCCGTCTCTTTGACGGCGCCCGGGCTGTGGCTTCCGCCGCCCAGGATGCAGACGGTGGAGGGCTGCGACGGGACCGTCTGTTCGACGCACGAGCTCGGCCGGTCGATGTAGGCGTTGTCGCCGGGACCGGGGTAGAGCTCTTCGCCGGCCGGGTTCTTCGCCAGCGGGGTGTTCGGGCCGGTCGGCTCGAAGCCCACGCTCTGGCCGAACAGCGTCTCGCCGGCGCTGTCGGTCTGGATCGAGGTGGCCGCGGTCGCGGGCACTTCGGTCGAGTTGGAGAAGCTGTTGCCCGTGTAGGTGAAGGGCGGGAAGCCCTCGTCGAAGGTGACGTCGATCAGGCCGCCTTCCTTGAACGCCGGCGATTCCTCGATCTCGGGGATGACGTGCTCGAGGAACAGGTCGGCGGAGTACAGGCCACCGGTGTAGTTCACAGGCGCCTTCGGCGTGTATGGGTTTTCGAACCCGCCCGACAGGTTGTTGCCGTGGCACACGGCGTCGTGGCCGTCGCTGCAGTTGTTCGGCGAGATCCAGCTGAACGCTGGGGTCGTGGCCGAGCTCTGCAGGTCGTGGTAGAGCCCGTTCGTTTCGCTGAACAGGTTCGCGATGTGCTGTTCGTTGCAGTCCCCGGCGGCTCTGATCGATTCAAACCACGGGAACGGGAAGTGCTTGGGCACGTACTGGTCGGTGCCGTTGGCGCTGCCCGGGTTCGGCTGGGCGCTGCTGCCCGTCGGACCAGGTTCGGCATACGGAGCGCCGCAGTATTCGGCGCCGGCGTCGTGCGTCGGGCCGCTTTCGTCGGGGTTGCCGAGGTCCTGCGCGTAACCCTTCCAGCTCACGCCGGCGGCGTCGAGCTGGTTGAACAGCGTCGGCACGTTCTTCGGGTACACGCAGCCATTGGTGCCGGCGGCCGCGTTGGGGCCCTCAGAGGAGACGACCTGGCCGTAGTTGGGGTTCGTCTTCAGGTTTCCTTGCAGGTCGACGGAGCCCGTGAATTTGTCGTAGTAGGGGCAGTCCGCTTGCGTGTCCGGCTGTGTCGCCTGACCGCTGGCCATCGAGATGTAGTTGTCGAGGCTGAAGTGGCCGGTGCCGAAGTAGTTCTTGAGCAGGACGCCCTGCGACGGCAGCGTTTTCCACAGGTAGGTGTTGTTGTTCAGGCCGGTGAAGCTCGCGTCGTAGGACTTGTTCTCGAGGATGATCAACCAGACGTGTTTGATCTTGCCGGGCTTGATGCCGACTTTGTCAAAGGCGGCCGCCTTGGCCTTGATCTGGCTCGACGGGCCGCTTGCCGAGACCACCGGCACTGCGGCGAGCGCCGCGGCGGCTACGACGACGGTCGCTACGACGCCTCTACGGCGAACCAGGCGCTTGATGCGGCCCGGGGGCTTCGAGCTCTTCTCTCGCATGTCCGACTCATCTCCTTTGAGCACGTGAGGTTCGAAGGACCCTTCTGGATCCCCGCCGGCAGTCTTTGCGTTGGCCGGGAATGCCTCGGTGTCAATTTGGTGATCGGGTCGTGAAGAATTGGAGACCGCGCGGCACCCGCTCGCGCGGACGAGCCCTCGCGCTTGCTGACGTCGCTCAGAGGGTCTCGAGCGGCACGCCGACGATCTTCAACCTGCGCGTCAGCCCGTCGAGGGCGAAGGCGCGCAGCTCCTCGGCCGACGCGCCGAGAGCGGCGGTGTCAGCCCCCGCCGGCGGCGTCAGCGACGCGGCGACGGCCGGAAGCAGCTCGCGCAGAGTCGCGCGCACCACGTCGCCCATCGCGCCGTTCGCGGCGACCGCCTCTCGCAGGAACCAGATGCCGTAGCCGATGTGGCGGTGCTCGTCGTGATGGATCTTGGTGTAGCCCGCGACGAAGCCCGGCAGCAGACCCTCGCGCTGCATGAAGCGCGTCGAGAACTCGAACGTCGTCAGTCCGAGGGTCGCCTCGAGCACGAGGTGATAGATCGTCACGAACGCGACCTTCGCGGCGACGTCGCCGGGGTTGGCGAGGAGCCGCTCGTGCGCTGCGACGAGCTTGTCGTCGAAGATCGTGCGGAACGCCGGCGAGACCTGCTCGCGGGCGCGCTCGACATGTGCGGCGATCACGGCCGGCTCGGTGACTACCTCATCCTGAAAGCGCGCATAGAACTGCATGTGCCTGGCCTCGTCGACCTGCTGAGTGGCGAGGTAGGCGACTTCCTCCTCGCTGCCGTCGGCGCTGAGGAGCCCGGAGAACTTCGTCGTGATGCGCTCCTCGGCCACCATCAGCGAGCCGAGCACGAACGACACGAGCGAGCGGTCATCCATCGCCTGCCACTGCTCGCGGTCGGCGGCCAGATCGATCTCCCACGGGTTCCACTGGCTCTCCTCCCAGTGGCGGTAGAGCGTCTGCGGGTCGTGCAGATGCAGCTCGTGCGTGGCGGCGCTCATGCTGGCACCACGGCCGGCTTGCGCGCGCGGATGATCGCCGAGGCCGCCTGCCGGTGTACACGGTGGGTCTCGCGTATCTCGACATCGGTCAGGCCCGCGTCCGCGAGCGCGCTCGTGAACTCCGGCTGGGTGAGCGCCCCGGCGATGCAGCCCGTGTAAGCCTGCATGTCGGCGCGGGTGGCGTCGTCCATGTTCTCGTCGGCGATCACGTCGGAGACGGCGAAGCGGCCACCCGGGCGCAGGACTCTCGCGACCTCGCGCAGCACCTTGCGCTTGTCGCCGGAGAGGTTGATCACACAGTTTGAGATCACCACGTCAACGCTCGCGTCGGGCAGCGGTATCTCCTCGATGTAGCCCTTGTGGAACTCGACGTTCTCGACGCCGGCCTTGCGGGCGTTCTCGCGGGCGAGGGCGAGCATCTCATCGGTCATGTCGAGCCCGTGCGCCTTGCCGGTCGGGCCGACGCGCTTGGCGGAGAGCAGCACGTCGATGCCGCCGCCAGAGCCGAGGTCGAGGACCGTCTCGCCCTCGTGCAGTTCTGCGACCGCGGTCGGGTTGCCGCAGCCGAGGGACGCGAGCCTGGCGGTGTCGGGGAGTTGCTCGTGGTCGCTGAGCTCGTACAGCGCGGCGCCGAAGACCTCGCTGCCGCCGTCGAAGGTCTCGCTCGGGGCGCAGCAGCCGGCGCCGGGATCGGTGCTCGTGACTCGGACGGCGGCGGCGGCGTAGCGCTCGCGCACCTGCTCACGCATGTCGCTCACCTGTCTTGTCATGTCAGCCATACGGATAGCTCCTTCAGTGCGTCGGGGATGACGTAGTAGTAGGCCCACAGGCCCTTGCGCTCCGAGTCCACGATGCCGGCGTCGCGGAGCTTCTTCAGGTGGTGGGAGAGCGTCGGCTGGGAGATGTCGAACAGCGGCACCAGCTCGCATACGCAGACCTGGCCGGCGTGCTTGCGCAGCACGTCCACCAGCTGCAGGCGGATCGGGTCGCCGAGCGCCTTTGCGACCTCGGCCATACGCAGAGCGTGGTCACGCACCACGTCGGGGTAGACGACGGGCTCGCAGCAGCGCACGCCGGCGGCGCGCTTCTGCTTCGGGGCAAGCTCCAAATCGACAGGCATCGATCTACTTATATCAATAACACTCACGACTGTCGATGTAATACGATCAGTGGTGTGAATACCGACGCGAGCCCCGACGCGGTTGCCGTCATCACCGACATCCACGGCAATCTGCCCGCGCTGCAGGCGGCGCTCGCGCGGATCGACGAGCTCGGCATCGAGAGCGTGTTCTGCGGCGGTGATCTCGTGGGCTATGGCCCGCACCCCAGCGAGGTCTGCGCGCTGATCGCCGAACGCGAGATCCCGACGATCTACGGTAACTACGACTTTGCGATCGCGCGCGAGGAAGCGGACTGCGGCTGCGCGTACATCACCCCGCACGACCGCCAGCTCGGGCAGCTCTCGGTGCAGTGGACGCTCGCGCACACGAGCCGCGACGCGAAGGACTTCATGCGCGGCCTGCCGTTCGACCTGCACCTCCCGGTCGGTGATGTGGACGTGCACCTGGTCCACGGCTCGCCACGGAAAGTCAACGAGTACCTGTTCGAGGACAAGCCGGCACGCCTGTACGAACGGCTGGCGACCGCCGAGAGCGATGGAGTGCTCGTGTTCGGCCACACGCACAAACCGTGGGTTCACGAGTACGGCGGGGTGCTGTTCGTCAACTGCGGATCGGTTGGCAAGCCCAAGGACGGCGATCCGCGCGGCGCCTTCGCCGTGCTCAGGGCAGCCCGCGGAGGCGTCGAGGTGACGATCGAGCGCGTGCACTATGACGCAGAAGCCGTCGCCGCCGAGGTTCGCGCAGTCGGGCTGCCGGGCGAGTTCGCCGACAAGCTCGTGAGCGCGGCATGAGTCAGCCGCTGCCGCGACGCCTGCTCGCCGAGCTCGTCGGCTCGGCGTTCCTCGCCGCGCTCGTGATCGGCTCGGGCATCGCCGCCCAGCATCTGTCTCCGGGCGACGTCGGTCTCGAGCTGTTCGAGAACGCGGCGGCCACGGGCGCGGGACTGTTCGCGATCATCCTCATGTTCGGCCCGGTCTCCGGCGGGCACTTCAACCCCGTCGTCTCGTTCGTCGACGCGAGCTTCGCTGGCATGCCCTGGCGCGACGCGCTCGCCTACGCGCCCGCCCAGATCGTGGGCTGCATCACGGGCGCGATCGTCGCCAACGCGATGTTCGCGCAGGCGCTCGTCTCGATCTCGACCAAGCATCGCGCCTCGAGCGCGCACCTGCTCGCCGAGGTCGTCGCGACGCTCGGGCTGATGCTCGTGATCTTCTCGCTCACGCGCACCAAACGCGGCGCGACGGCGCCCGCGGCGGTCGGCGCGTACATCGGCGCCGCGTACTTCTTCACCAGCTCGACGAGCTTCGCCAACCCGGCCATCAGCGTCGGCCGCAGCTTCTCCAACACGTTCGCCGGCATCGCGCCGGCGTCCGTGCCCGGATACATAGCTGCGCAGATCGTCGGTGGTCTCGCCGCGATCGCGCTGCTGCGTGTCCTCTACCCGGACGTGACGCCCGAGGAGGCCGCGGAGGTCATGCTCCCGCATGGCGACGCGGCCCCCGGCGCAGCCACGGGCACGGCCTGAGCCGTGGAACCCCGCAATTTCCGTGACCCGCTACCCTGCAGCCGAGAGGAATGGCTCGACAGCTATGGCTACTTCGTCACGCGGAGGCCGAGCCGCATGGCACCCGCACGGATGCGCAGCGCCGCTTGACCGAGCGCGGGCGCCAGCAGGCGCGTGCCGCGGGCGCCGCGATCGAGCGGCTGCGCGGCGAGTTCGACGCCGTGCTGTTCAGCCCGCGCGTGCGTGCGAGCCAGACCGCTGAGCTTGCGGCGGAGGGCTGGAGCGAGCAGCAGCGGGCGCTGCTGACGGTTCACCCGCCGCTCGGGGCTGGCTTCGACGCCGTGCAGGCGCTCGATGCGCTGAGCGCGGTGCCGGCCGATGGGCGCCTGCTGCTGGTCGGCCACGAGCCCGATCTGTCGCGCATCGTGGGCGAACTCACCGGCGCGCGCGCCGACGTCAAGAAGGGGGGGCTGGCGATCGTGCGTCTAGAGAGTCCCGCCCACCCTGCCGGCGGTGAGCTCGTCGCCCTCTTGCGGCCCCGCGAGCTGGGCCTGATCGCCGACGCGGCCGTGCCGGCCATCGGCGCCCCAATCGGGGGGGAGTGACGAGGGCACGGCGTCCGGGTCGATGATCTCGACCGATTCCGCCGCAAAGCGATAGCCGATGCCGAAGTGGGTGTGGATGTAGCGCCAGCTCGGCGAGGCCTTCTCGAGCTTCTGGCGCAGCTTGCGCACGAACACGTCGACCGAGCGGTCGCCGCGCACCATCGTGTAGCCCCACAGGCGCGAGTAGATCTCCTCGCGCTCGAGCACGCGCCCCTCCGCGGCGGCGAGCAGCTCGATCAGCTCGAACTCGCGCCTGGTCAGGTCGATGCTGTGCTCACCGACGAACGCCTGGAAGCGGTCGGAGCGAATCTCGACCTCGCCGGCGGTGATCGGCTCGACCTCCGTGCGGCTGGCGCTGCGCCGGCGACGGCGCACGACGCTCTGCACGCGGGCGATTACTTCCTCGGGGTGGCAGGGCTTTGTGATCCAGTCGTCGGCCCCGAGGCGCAGCCCGCGCACCCGCTGCGCGACGGTCGAGGGCCCGGTGCAGACGACGATCCCGAGCTCCGGCAGCGCCTCGCACAGCCGCTCCAGCCATTCCCACGCCTGCGGTCCGAGCACTGCGAGGTCGACGACCAGCGCGCTCAGGCGCATCGAGACGACCTGATCGGCCGGCACGGGGCTGGCGAGCACCCGGTGCTCCCATGCGAGGCGGTCCAGGCGCTTGCTGAGGACCTGGATGAAGCCGCTGTCGCGATCCAGGACGGCGATCCGAAGCGACGCGGCCGCGGTACCGATGGCATCCGGTGCCGCTGATGCGCCCCCCGCGTCTCCGACGCTCACGCTTGCGCTCATCGCGGCGCAGTGTAAGCGATCGGAGCGACGAGCGGCAGCTCTGCAAGGCGATGTAACAGGATCTTCACAGGCGACGATCGCTACTTGCGCGGCGCCGAGGAGTCCGAGAACTCCCGGAACAGCCCCGTGACCACGAACGCGACCTGCTCGCCGATGTCCACTGCGTTGTCGCCGATCCGCTCAAGCGCCCGGGCTACGAGCGTCATGTGCATCGCCCACTCGCGGCGGTCGGGGTCATCGCCGATCTCGATCGCCAGGCGGAAGATCTCACGGTTGAGGCGGTTGATCTCGCGATCCTGGCGCACGAGGTCTTCGGCCAGGCCGACGTCGCGCGCGGCGAACGCGGCCTTTGACTGGACGACCTCCGAGCGCGCGAACGCCCCCATCTTGGCGAGCGCGTCGAGCATTTCGCGGTGTACCGGCGGCTCGTACCCGGACAGCGGGATCAGCTTGGCGATGTTCACGCACTGGTCGCCCATGCGCTCGATGTGCTTGATCATGTGCAGCAGCGCCGCCACGAGCCGCAGATCGCCCGCCACGGGCGCCTGCAGCGCGAGCAGCGAGAGGATCCCCTGGTGGACCTCGAGGTAGCGTCCGTCGACGCGGTCGTCGTCGGCGATCACCATCTGCGCGAGCTCGACGTCCTGGTGGTGCAGCGCCTCGAGCACGCGGTCGAGCTGCTCGACGATCAGGTCCAGGCCGCCGAGCGCGTTGGCCTCCAGGTCGCGCAGCTGCGCCTGGAAGTGCGCGCGTCCCTGTGCGTGCGCTTCGTCGCTCGCGTACAGTCCTCCGAGCGACTCGGCCGCTGTGACGGCGGGCGCCACCGCGGGTGGGCGGCCCTCGTCAGCCGAACTTCCCGGTGACATATTCCTCGGTTCGCGAGTCGCTTGGTTTGGTGAAGATCTCCTCGGTCGGTCCGACCTCGACGAGCTCGCCGCTGAGCATGAACGCCGTGCGATCGGCGACGCGTGCGGCCTGCTGCATGTTGTGGGTGACGATCACGATCGTCACGCGCTGCTTGAGCTCGTCGATCAGCTCCTCGATCTTGAGCGTCGCGATCGGATCGAGCGCCGAGCATGGCTCGTCCATCAGGATCACCTCGGGGTCGACTGCGAGCGAGCGCGCGATGCACAGGCGCTGCTGTTGCCCCCCGGACAGCCCGGCGCCGGGCTCGTCGAGACGGCCTGCGACCTCGTCCCACAGGCCGGCACTGCGCAGCGCCGCCTCGACCTTGGCGTGCAGGTCTCGCCGCCGTCCCGAGCTCAGCCGCGGCCCGGCGGCGACGTTGTCGAAGATCGACATCGTCGGGAACGGGTTGGGCTTCTGGAAGACCATGCCCACAGCGCGGCGCACGGCGACGACGTCGACCGACGGGTCGTACACGTCGAGATCCTCGAGCAGCACCCGACCCTCCGCGCGGGCGCCGGGGATCTCCTCGTGCATGCGGTTGATGCAGCGCACCAACGTCGACTTGCCGCACCCCGACGGCCCGATGATCGCGGTCACCTCGTTGGCGCGGAACTCGAGGTCGACGCCCTTGACCTGTTCTGCGTTGCCGTAGAAGGCGCGCAGCTGCTCCAGGCGGACGGTGAGACCGGGCTTGGCCTCGACATTCGCGTTGCTGCTCGCGGGCGGCGCGGCGGTCGCCGCGCCGGTGATCCGCCGCAGTCCGTGCTCTGGGCTTGGATCGCTGGGGCTGTGCTCAGGCCGATCGAGCTCCGGGCTGCTCTCGGGGTCCACGTCAGTCACCTCCGGGGTCCGTCCGTCGGGTGTCATGCAAGGCGACTCCTTCGCGCGATCAGGCGGGCGATGAGGTTGAGCAGCAGGATCATTGCGACCAGGGTTAGCGCCGCTCCCCAGGCGCGGGTGACGACGGCCGGCGTCGGGGAGGTGACGTCCTTGTAGATTTGCACAGGCAGCGAGTTCATGAACCCGCCGAGGTCGAAGTTGGTCTTCAGCGTGGCCGCCGCCGTGAACAGCAGCGGCGCGGTCTCGCCGGCTGCACGGGCTACGGCCAGCAGCACGCCGGTGATCATCCCCGGCAGCGCCGTCGGCAGCACGATGCTGAAGATCACCCGCCAGCGCGGGGCACCGAGCGCGAGCGCGGACTCTCGCAGCGCCGCGGGCACGAGCATCAGGATCACCTCGGCCGAGCGGATTACCACCGGCAGCATCAGCAGCGATAGCGCGATCGAGCCCTTGTAGCCGGCATAGGTGCTGCCGGTGCCGACGATCAGCACGATATACACGAACAGGCCGAACACGATCGACGGCACGCCGGTGAGCACGTCGACGAAGAAGCGCACGGTGCGAGCGAACCAGCTGTTGCGGCCGTACTCGACGAGCCAGATCGCGACGCCGATGCCGAGCGGGATCGCGATAGCCGAGGCGAGCGCGACGATCTCGACGGTGCCGAGGATCGCGCTCTTGATGCCGCCGATGCTGGAGGTGCCGAAGAACGTGTTGCCGGTGGGGTCGGTCGTGAAGAAGCTCGGGCTCCACGCGCCGAGTCCCTTGCTCAGCAGGTAGTAGACGATCAGCACGAGCGGGATCAGCGCGAGCGCGGTGCCGGCGAGGATGCCGCCGCGGGCGAGGCGATCCCTGCGCCGGCGCGCGGGACTGACGGCGAAGCGCGCGAGCCGCTCAGCGGATGCGTTCTGGGCGCTCATGCGCCGGCCGCCGCGTCGGCGAGTGCGGTCATGCTGCTGACGTCCTTGCCGGCGCTGGCTGTTGAGCTCGTCCTGCGCGCTGCCCTGATGACGAGCACGCGCGCGACGCCGTTGACGAGCAGCGTCAGCACGAACAGCACCAGGCCCGCGGCGAACAGCGCCGAGCGGTGCAGGCCCTGGGCTTCGCCGAACTCGTTGGCGATCGCCGCCGCGAAGCTGTAGCCCTGGGAGAACAGGTGGTGGCCGAGAATGGGGTCGTTGCCGATCAGGATCGTCACGGCGATCGTCTCGCCGATCGCGCGGCCGAGGCCGAGCATCGAGCCGCCGACGATGCCCGAGCGGCAGTAGGGCAGGACGGCGAGGCGGATCATCTCCCAGCGCGTCGCTCCCAGCCCGAGCGCCGCCTCCTTGTGGTCGGCCGGCACCGTCGTCATGACCTCGCGGCTGATCGCGCTGACGATCGGCAGGATCATGATCGCGAGCACCAGCCCGGTGATGAAGTAGTTGGGGATCGGCACGAGGCCGCCACCGATGAACGGGATGAACGAAAGCCGGTCGGCGATCCACTGCTCGGTGCCCTGCAGCTTTGGCGCGAGGAAGAAGATGCCCCACAGCCCGTACACGACCGAGGGCACCGCGGCGAGCAGCTCGACGAGCAGCGTCAGCGGCGTGCGCAGGCGCAGTGGGCACAGCTCGGTCGCGTACACGGCCGCGGCGACCGCCACGGGAACGCCGATCAGCAGCGCCAGCGCGGAGGTGATGAGCGTCCCCACGAGCAGCGGCAGCGCGCCGAAGTGTTCGGCGCCGATGTTCCAGTCGTTGCCGAACACGAAGCCGGTAACGCCTTCCTTGGCGAACGCCGGGCGCGCCTGTCCGACCAGGCGGATGAAGAAGTAGACGATCAGCGCGAGGATCAGCGCCGAGAGCGCCGTCAGGCCGTACTTGAGCGCTCGATCGGGTAGGCGTGCGAGCGGTGACCGCTCGAGAGTCGAACGGCCACCGCCAGGAATGGATGCTGCCTCCACGGCCACCTGTCTACCGGAAACGCGGCCGTGGCGTCACGGTCAGCCGATCGCCGCGCCGTTGCACTCAAGGCCCGCGACCGCTTCCTTGGACTTCGCCAGGATCGCGGCGGGCAGTGCGGCGTAGTCGGCCTTCGACAGGATCGCCTGTCCGGCGCCGAGTCCATAGTCGAGGAACCTGATCACGCCCTTGGCGGCGGCTTCGCCGCCCGGGGTGCCGGCCTTGCAGAGGTCCCTGTTGACGACGATGAACGTTTGCGAGGTGATCGGGTAGGCGCCGGGGGCGGATGGGTTTGCGATCTTGATGCCGAGGTTCGCCGGCACTGTGACGCCTTCGGCGGCGGCGCTGGTCGAGGTGAGCGTCGGTTCGACGTAGTCGCCGGCCTTGTTCTTGACGGAGGCGTAGGTGAAGTTGTGCTTCAGCGCGTACGCCTGCTCGACGTAGCCGATGGCGCCGGTCGTCTGTTCGACTGCGCCGGCGACGCCGGCGTTGCCCTTGGCGCCCGTGCCCGTCGGCCACGGCACGGTCTTGCCTTCGCCGACCTTGCTCTTGAATTCGGCGTCGACGGTGGCGAGGAAGCCGGTGAAGCCTGCGGTCGTGCCCGAGGAGTCCGAGCGGTGGATCACGGTGATCGGCGTGCTGGGCAGGCTCACGGCGGGGTTCAGCGCCTTGATCTCGGGGTCGTTCCAGGTCTTGACCTTGCCGAGGTAGATGTCAGCGATCGTCTTGCCGTCGAGCTTCAGGCCGGTCTTGACGCCGGGAAGGTGGTAGGAGACCGTGATCGCGCCCAGGAACATCGGGATCTGGACTGCGGGGCTGCCGTTCTTGGCGATCGTTTCTTCGTCGGCCGGCTTCAGCGGCGGGTCGCTCGCGCCGAAATCGACGGTCTTGCTCTCGAGCGAGGTGATCCCTGCTCCAGAGCCGACGGGCTGGTAGTTGACGGTCAGGGGGGAGAGTTCGGACGCCCACTGTTCGTAGACGGGGGCGGCGAACGTCGAGCCGGCCCCAGAGATGGTCGTTGCGGCGGTTGACGTGGTGCTGGTCGGGGTGCTCGAGCTCGAGCTCGAGGTACCCGAGCTTCCGCATGCGGCGAGGCCGAGCGTCAGCAACGCGCAGCTCGCGAGCGCGCCCATCTTGGTCTTGATCACAACTTCTCCTCTGGCTGGATTGTCAGTTGACAGCGCGTTGCAGCGTCCGCTGTCGGCCGGAACGGCGTGCCGGGGGCAGTCTCATCAACCGCCAGTGGCCTCTATGTGAACATTTCGTGAAGGCTGAGGCTGAAATCTGTATCCGAAGCCTGGGTGGGTGTGGATGAAGCGTCTGTCGGGCAACGCGTGCTCGAGCTTGCTGCGCAGCTTGCTCACGTAGACGTCCACGGAGCGGTCTCCCGCTCGCAGCGAGCCGCCCCATACGCTCGTGTAGAGCTCCTCGCGTGTGATGATCGCGCCCAGACGCCTGGCCATCGCGACGAGCAGCTCGAACTCTCGCACCGACAGCGTGAGCGCCTGTCCGGTGGCGAGCACGAGCCCTTCCTCTAGCCTGATCTCGAGCTCGCCGGCGTACAGGACGTCCGGCATCTCCGCCGTCGGAACGTCCGCGCTCTCCGGATAGGCCGCCACGACGCGAAGCGTCGCAGGCGCTGTTGGTAAAGGCGTTGCAAACTCGTGATCTAGTCGTGAAAAATCCGTGAAAGGCCGGACCTCGTCATCGCGGCTTCCGGCACCGAGGAATATCCTCGCCGCATGAGCTTCCTGCGCCCGGGCGTCGACGCCACCCTGATGGCCCTGGTCGAAGAGTCCGGGCGCAACGTTCAGCGCTGTGGCCTGCTGCTGCACGATCTGTTGAGGGAGTACCCCGAGCGCGCGACGCTGGCGCAGGACCTGAAGGTGTGCGAGCAGGAAGGCGACCGCATCACGCACGACATCATCCACCGGCTGGCCGGGCGCGGGCGCGTGCGCGCGCCGTTCGACGCCGGCGACGGATACGCGCTCGCGACGGCGCTCGACGACATCGTCGACCACTCCGAGCAGGTCGCCGCGCAGCTGGGGCTGTATGGGGTGGAGGCGCCGATGGAGCAGGCGGTGGAGTTCACCGAGGTGCTCGTCGGCGCCGGCGAGCAGATCGCGCAGGCGCTGCGCTGCCTGCGCACGGGGACTGAGCTCGGTCCGCACCTGGTCGAGATCCATCGCCTGGAGAACGAGGGCGATCGCCTGCAGCGCGATGGCGTCGCCTCGCTGTTCGCGGGCGGTATCGACCCGATGGTCGTGATCCGCTGGAAGGACATCTTCGAGTCGCTCGAGGCGGCCGTCGACGCGTGCGAGCACGTTGCACACGTGCTTGAGGGCATCACGCTCAAGCAGCGCCGCCGGCCGCGCTGAGAGCGCGCGCCGGGCTCTCAGCGGTCTCGCGATCACGGTGACGGCGCTCGTCGCCGGCGCCGCGCGACACGCTGTCGACGAGCCCGATTTTTACAAAGTGTTCACATTCCGCATGTTCTCGACTTGCAATGTGAACAAATCTTCTGTAAAAAGCGTTCTTCAATTGTCCTGTTTGAGGATCGGAGTTGTGGGGTATGGAGACTTCCGCGCGTTCTCGTCTTCGCGTGCAGCGTGTAGGCAGCGCAAAGGTGCCAGGGAATGGCAGCGCGTTGGCCGCCGGGCGACCAGCGGTCGTCGGACAGCTTCCCGGTGACCAAGAGGTCGAGCCTGCGGGGTTGCAGGTGGCGATACTGGACAGCGACTCGGGCTTTCTGGTGGTGCTCGCCAAGCGTCTGGAACGACTCGGCTGGAAACACCGGGTCCTGTCTCAGCGGGTGACAGCCAAGACGCTCGCCTCGATGGAGGCGGATGCCCTGATCGTCGACATCTCGATCCTCGGTGCGCAGCGTTGGAAGTGGCTGGCGCGGCTGTGCGAGCAGCGGCCGGACGTGCGCGTGATCGTCTGCACGGGGACATCGACTGTCGCTGAACGCGTGTGTGCGCTGCGCTTGGGTGCGGATGACTGGCTCAGCAAGCCGTGCCATCCGGAGGAGCTGATCGCGCGCATCGAGGTCGTCACCTCGCATCGGCGTCGGCCCGAGCCGCGCGATCTGGAGCCGGTCACGATTGGCGAGGTCGAGATTCGGCCCGACCGGTACCAGGCGTTCGTGCGTGGAGACAGCTTGCGCTTGACGCGGCGCGAGTACCAGCTGATCGAGCTGCTCTCGCGCGCCGGCGGCGAGGTCCTCCCGCGCGAGAGCATCTACGAATGCCTGTGGGGCGGGGAGATGATCCGCAACGACCGCTCGGTCGACGTGTTCGTGCACAAGCTGCGGCGCAAGCTGGAGGACGCTTCGCCCGGCTGGCGCTACGTCCATACGCACTTCGGGATCGGCTACAGGCTCGCCGGCGAGCGCGTCGACGGTGCGCCGGTTAACGATCTAAGGATCGCCGGGGAGCCCTCGCTGGAGCCGTTGGCGGCCTGAGCGGCGCGTTTCAACCCGACCCCGAGGCTGGTGCGCTCACTTCGAGCTGTGCGCCGCTGGGATCGCCGACGAAGAAGATCTGAAAGGGCGTCGATGTCCTTGCGGGAGCGCTCGCGAGAACGGCTCGGCCAGCGGCGACGATGCTGCCGCCGCGACGCGCGACGGCGTAGACGACCAGTTCCTGCTGGGCGACACCGGAGTGGTTGACAACGTTGCCTTCGGCCTGAGTTTCGGACAGGTGCGCACCTACGACGCTGAGCTGCGGGACCGCGGCACTCGCCGGCGTGCCTTCGCCGACCTTCGCGCTGACGCTCGCCGGCACGCCCGTCGCCTGAACCTGATCGTCGATCCATGTCTGCACGGAGTGCGCCGGGATCAGCCCCACCGACGCGAGCGTCGGCGACAGCCCTGCCACGGCGTTCGTGTAGACCGAGGCGCCGCGTGCGTTGCGGACGGTGATCTGGATCGGCACGTCGCGCAGTGACGTGCCCGAGACGTTCTCCAGCCTCACGACCGCGGCGGCTCCTTCGGAGTCATGCACGACGGCGGTGGCGGTCACCCGCACCTTGGTGCTCGCTTTGGTGATCGTCAGCGCGCGCTCGGCGAGCGCCTGGCGCCGCGCGGCTTCGGCCACCTCGTGCCGGTCGGCCTTCTGGATCTGGGCGCTCCTTTCCTGATTTGACTCGCATGCGGTGAGCGCCAGCGCCACCAGCACGAGCGCCGCCAGCCTCACCCGAAGGCCCCGCTGATGTAGTCGCGCGTGCGGTCCATCGTCGGCCGGTCGAACACCTGCTCGCTGGTCCCGTACTCGACGAGCTCGCCGAGGTGCATGAACGCAACGTGGTCGGCCACGCGAAACGCTTGCTGCAGGTTGTGCGTGACGATCACGATCGCGACGCTGTCGCGCAGCTCCACGATCAGATCCTCGATCGTCGCGGTTGAGATCGGATCCAGTGCCGAGCACGGCTCGTCCAGCAGCAGCACCTCGGGCTCGGCGGCGAGAGCGCGCGCGATGCACAGCCGTTGCTGCTGTCCGCCCGAGAGCCTCAGCGCCGAGCGCTCGAGATCGCCGCCGACCTCGTCGTACAGGCCCGCGCGGTGCAGCGCGTCGGTCACGGCGGCCTCGATCCCGGGGCTGCGCCGGCGCCGGCGGCCCCCACGCCCGGGGCGCTCTGCCAACGCATAGGCGACGTTGTCGAAGATGCTCATCGGAAACGGGTTCGGTTGCTGGAAGACCATCGTCACGCGCCGGCGCAGCTCGTTGACCTCGAGCTCGTGGATGTCCTGGCCGTCGAGCATGATGCTGCCGGTGCGCGCCGCGCCGGCCGTGATCTCGGTGAGCCGGTTGAGCGAGCGCAGCAGCGTCGTCTTGCCGGAGCCCGATGCGCCGATCATCGCCAGCACCTCGCCCTGGCGCACCGGTAGGCTGACGTCGCGTACGACCCAGTTCTCGCCGTAGGCCAGCCACACAGAGTCGATGCTCATGCGCTCGCGCACGTTCGCCGACGGCGCTTTGGCGGTATGCCGCCGCGTGGCGACGGCGGTCGCGGGGGCGGGCGCGGCGCCATTGGGGGCGGCGCGCGGGGGGGCGACGTAGGGGTCGCGGTCGACTGCGATCCGCCGTACCGGTGGCGGCATCATCGGGTCCATGGTGTCTCCACGAGCCAGTTCATCGCCATGTCAGCTTTGACCAATTGGGGATCAGGCGAAACGCGCGGCTCAGCCCGCCGCCTTCGGACTGCCCACCCCTGTTGGTCAGCCACGTCACGATCCCGTTGAGGATCAGCACGATCACCAGCAGCACGAAGGCGGCCGCGTAGGCCTTCTGGGGGGCATTGCCTTCGCCGGCCGGCGAGTTGCTGTAGATGTAGCTGGTGAGCGTCGAGCCCGTGCCGCGGAGTGTCCCGATCACCGGCGCGTTGCCCACTTTCTGCAGGGTCAGGTAGGTGCCGAGCAGGATGTTGATGATCGCCGTGTCGCCGATGATGCGACCGAGGCCGAGCACGGTGCCGGTGGCGATGTCCGGCCGGATCGCCGGGAGCAGAACGCGCCGGACCGTCGTCGCGGGGGTCCTGCCGAGTGCGAATGATGCCTCGCGCAGGCGGTCCGGCAGCCGCGTCAGCGCCTCGCGCGTGGAGGCGACGACGAGCGGCAGGGCGAGCACCGCCATCACGGCGCCGGCCGCGAAGAACGAGCGTCCGTAGACGCCCCCGCTGGCGGCCGTCTGGGAGAGGAAGCCGAGGTAGCCCTGGGCGAAGATCAGCAGCCCGAACAGCGCGAGCACCACGCTCGGCGCTCCCGCGATGATCTCGATCGCCGACTCCACCGCCCGCGCCAGCCACGACGGGCGTCCGTACTCCGCCAGCCACGTGCCGAGCGCCACGCCGATCGGGGCCGCGATAGCGATGCCGAGCCCGGCGACGATCAGGGTGCCGATGATCGGGTCGAGAAAGCCGCCGCTCTGGCTCTCCTTGAGCGACGGAGCCGGCGATTCCACGAACAGCTTGGGATGCAGATAGGCGACTCCCTTGACGAGCATGAACAGCACGATCGCCAGCGCGATCAGGCACAGCCCGATGCCGACGGTCCAGCAGAGCACGTAGGCGACGCGATCGATGAGGGGCCACGAGCCCGTCCGCTCGCGCGGCGCGCGGGCGATCGCGGTGCCGGGCGGCGGCGCGAGCCCGTGTCCGGCGGTGCTGGGCGCGAGCTCGACGGTTGACATCAGGCGCGCACCCCGTAGCGTTTGAAGCGCTGCTTGGCAGCCCATCCGCCGAGCGAGAGCATCGCCGCCGAGACCAGCAGCACAGCGCCGATCGCGTAGATCGTGTGGCCGAGCGCGGGGATCGACAGGCCTTCTGAGTTCTGGAAGATCGTCGCGGCGAGCGGGCGCACCGGCTCGAACAGGGCCGTGACGCCGTCGAGCAGGTTGGGCGCGAAGCCGCGGCCGCCGGCGACCATCGCCAGCATCACGGCCTCGCCGAGCGCCCGCGCGGTCGCCAGCACCGTCGCGGCGACGATCGCCGGGCGCGCCGCGTGCAGCGACACCCGCCAGATCGTGCGCCAGCGGTTGACGCCCAACGCGAGCGAGCCTTCGCGCCACGCCGCCGGCACCGCGGCGAAGGCTCCGGCGCTGATCGCGGTCATGATCGGCAGGATCATCACCGTCAGGATCAGTGCCGCCGTCATCACGTCGGCGCCGTTGAGTTGCACCACGTATGACACGGACGCCTTGCGGGCGTCGCTGATCAGGTGGTTGTTGATGTACGGCGCGATCACGAGGATCCCGATCAGCCCGTAGATCACCGACGGTACGGCCGCGAGCAGCCGGATCACCGGGTCGAGCGTACGTCGCAGCGCCCGCGGCGCGAACTCGGTCAGGAAGATCGCGGCCAGCGTCGAGACGATCAGCGCGAGCAGTACCGCCAGGACCGTCGTCAGCAGTGTCCCCCAGATCAGCGGCCAGGCGCGGAAGTAGTAGAGCGAGTGCCCTGGCAGCGCTTTGATTTCCTGCATCGCGCGCAACTGCGTGTCGACGTCGCCGCCCGGCCCGAACCAGCTCAACCCGTTGTGCGAGAACGACGGCCACGCCTTGACGAAGACGGTGACGAGCATCGCCGCGATGAACACGAGCACTGCCACCGCCAGCGCGCCGAGCGTGCGCTCGACGCGCTGGTCGGTCCTTCCCGTGGCCCAGCGACGCGTGCGGCCCAGGCCGCGGGAAGGCGCTTCTGTCAGTGGATGGCGATCCACTCGGAGCTGACGATCTTGCGCACGGTCAAATTGCCGGGCTTGGTGATCCAGTCGATGAACTTCGCGGCTTCGCCTTTGGGGTCGCCCTTGGTGACCATCCAGAAGTTGCGCACGCCGCCGTACTGTCCCGACTTGGCGTTGGGCAGCGTGCACGGGATGCCCTGGTAGTCGACCGTGTGCACGCCGCCGTTGAGCGTGGCGGCGAAGGATGTGAAGCCGATTGCGCTCTTGTCGGCGCCGACGGCGTTGACCTCGAGACCCTCGGACGACTCCTGTGTCGCGCTCGGAGAGATTTTCAGGGTTTCGCCCAGGAAGATGTCCTGAAAGGCGTCCTGCGTACCGGAGACGGCTTCACGGTCGAACAGATCGATTGGGCCCGTGAGGGTCGATCCCGGAACCTGGCTCCAGCTCCGTATGTCGCCGGTGAAGATCCCCTGGACTGTTTCCTGGGTGAGGTTTGGCAAGGGGTTCGCGGTATTCGTGATCACGCAGACGCCGTCGCGCGCGATCTTGCTGAACACGAGGCCTTCCGGGTCGACGCCCCGAATCGGGTCGCGCGAGGCGTCGCCGATGTCAACCCTGCCGGCGGCGACGTCGTTGATGCCGATGTCGGTCTGCCCACCGCCGATTTTCGGCTTGGGAATCTTGCGGAACTCCTTGTGGTAGGCCGTCGCCAGTTTTTCCACTAGCGGCAGCATCGACGTCGAGCCGTCGATGATCAGGCGCTTGGCCGCGACGGCGCTTGCCGGCGCGGCGAGTGCCAGCGCGAGGACTGCTGAGACTAGAAGGGTGCGGTGCGTGAGGGTGCGGTGCGCGCGCACAGTTGGTGCTCCTTTGCGTTCGGAAGGTGGGTACGGCTCAGTGGGCGTCGCTGACGCTCAGGGGGCGGAAACAGCTAGAGGTGTGAATCGATGCGGTATGCGCGATGGACGTCACCCCGGGGGGAAGAGTGTCGCTCGCCGGTTTGGTTGGTGTTTCGTTTTTGTGAACGTGGCCGGTCATCTCAGTTGTGTAGTTCTTGTGAACGCCATCCGCGCGATGTGTCGTTTTTGTGAACGCCATTGCTTTTCCGCGCTTGTCGTGTGACGCTGACCCCAGTCCGATCGGCGCTGCGCTCGACGGCTGCTTTTGTGCGGCCGCGGCGTCCTCGACGGCAACCCCCGCTCGCTCCACATGGCAGACGACGACCCCACCCCCCCCAAGCCCACGTCCAGCAACGGCGCCGGCTCGCCGCAGGCGAGCAAAGCTGCGGTGCGCTCGGGCCTGGCGCACCGCCGCAACCCGGTGCTCGTCCGGCTTGGAGAGGTCGCCGGAGGGGCGCGGCGGATCGTCTTGCGCGATCCGATGTCGACGTTCCTGCTGCTCGTCTCGATCGGTTTGGCGATCGCGTTCGCGACGCTGCTCGGAGACATCAAGCCGAGCAGCTCGGGCAGGCCCGTGCCGATCAGCACGGTCGAGAAGCTGGCCAGCCAGCACGCGATCGCAACCGCGGTACTGCTCGATCACGACAGCCGTGTCGAGCTGAGCACGAGCGGCAAGGCGCCGCTTGTCTTGGCGAGCGGGTCGCTGCCGGCCCCGACCACGACCGTCACGGTCGTCCCCGGCAAGCACGGCAAGCCCGGGCACACGGTGACGACTCTTGTGGAACCACCGGGCGCCGGCATCACGCAGCGGCTATGGGCCGCTTATCCGGCGTCCGGCGCGCAGACCCAGCAGCTGCTGAAGGAACTCTCCGCCAGCGGCGCGACCGTGACGGTCGATCAGCAGACGGGTAAGCCAACCGAGGCGATCATCGTCCAGTTCCTGATCCCGATCCTGCTGCTGGTGTGTCTGTTCTCGCTGTTCACACGCCAGGGCGCCGACGGTGGTGCGGGCGGCATCGCGGCCTTCTCGCAGTTCACGGGCAAGGGCCGCAAGAAGGGCAAGGGGACCGCCGACAAGATCACGTTCGCGGACGTCGCCGGCGCCGGCGAAGCGCTCGCCGAGCTCCGCGAGATCCGCGACTACCTGGCCGATCCGAGCAAGTACCTGGCCGTGGGCGCGGCCGCTCCAAAGGGCGTGCTGCTCGTGGGCCCGCCCGGCACCGGCAAGACGCTGCTCGCCAAGGCTGTGGCCGGCGAAGCCGACGCGGCCTTCTTCTCGCTGTCGGGCTCGGACTTCGTCGAGTCGCTCGTCGGCGTCGGCGCGGCCCGCGTGCGCGACCTGTTCCGCAAGGCCCGCAAAGTCTCGCCGGCGATCATCTTCATCGACGAGCTCGACGCCGCCGGGCGCAAGCGGGGCGCTGGCATCGGCCAGGGCAATGACGAGCGCGAGCAGACGCTCAACCAGATCCTCGTCGAGATGGACGGCTTCGCGGGCGACGGCGGTCTCGTGGTGATGGGCGCGACCAACCGGCCCGACATCCTCGACCCCGCGCTGCTGCGACCGGGACGCTTCGACCGCCAGGTCGTGATCGACGTGCCGGACGTGCACGGGCGTCTGGAGATTCTGCGCCTGCACGGCGGCAAGCGGCCGCTCGCGCCGGACGCCTCGCTCGAGGAGGTCGCGCGCCAGACGCCGGGCTTCAGCGGCGCCGAGCTCGCGAACGTGATCAACGAGGCCGCGCTGCTCAGCGTGCGCGACGGGCGCGGGCAGATCGACGCGGCGACGCTTGATGAGGCGATCGACCGCGTCGTTGCCGGCCCCGCCAAGCACCACATCCTCAGCGAGCAGGAGCGCTGGCTGATCGCGATCCACGAGGCTTCGCACGCGGTCGTCACCGACGCGCTGGGGCACACGGCCTCGACGCGCAAGCTCTCGATCGTCGCGCGCGGGCGCCAGTTGGGCACCGCCGCGCACATGCTCTCCGATCGCGACCAGACGATCATGTCCAAGCCCGACCTGCAGAGCCAGCTGATCGTGATCACGGCAGGGCTCGCCGGCGAGCGGATCGCGTTCGGGCACACCTCGACGAGCGTGCACGACGACCTGCACGCCGCGACGGCGCTCGCGCGCAGCATGGTGACGTCGTTCGGCATGTCCGAGGCGCTAGGCCTGGTGACGATCGGCGAGAAGGGCGGCGAGGTGTTCCTCGGCGCATCCCTCCAGGACCTCGGCTCCGTCGGACCCACCACGCTGGACCTGATCGACAACGAGGTCGAGCGGCTGGTCGGCGACGCCGAGGCACGCGCCGCTGTCGTCCTCGATCGCAACTGGTCGACCGTCGAGGAGACCGCGGCGGCGCTGCTCGAGCAGGAGACGCTCTCGGGCGTCGCGCTCGACGCGGTGCTCTCGACGGTCGTGTCGGTGACGCTCGATGAGCTGCGCGACGTGCGCCGGTCCTCGCCGGCACGCGACCCCAAGCAAGCGCAATGAGGTGGCGGGCACCATCCCCAGCCATGGTCGTCGCGCTCGTTGCGCTTGTGCTGTCCACGACGGGGCTGGCAAACGCCGCCGGCCGTGCCGTGATCAGTGCGATCGACGGACACCCGATCAGCACCACCCCACACGCGGGCGGCCTGTTGCTGCTCGGCCGGAACAGGAAATTCGCCGCCTCGGCGATTCCGACCGTCAAAGACGCCTCTCGTGTCGACGGCAAGGACGCTGAAGAACTCGCCCCCACCTGTCCCCCGGCCACGGTCGACCTCGGCACATGGTGCCTGGACTCGGCGCCGTACCCGCTCACCAGCACGGATGCCGGCAAGAACAACTTCATCTGGGCCAGCCAAGCCTGCGAGGCCGAAGGCGGCTGGCTGCCAAGCGCATCTCAGCTCGTCGGCGCCGCCAACCGCGTGAAGCTCGAGTCGACGATTCACGACAGCCCGGATACCGCCACCGTCAACCAGGACCCGAGTCGCGGTCTCAAAGACGAACGCGAGATGAGCTCGACGCTGGTGACGACCGAAGCCGGCTCGGCGGCGGCCGGATCGGAGGGCGTCAGCGAAGGCGCGACCGGAGACCCACGCCTGGGTCAGGCCAACCCGATCCCGTTGGCCGCGAACCCAGAACCCGCGAGCCTGCAGTACGTCGACGTCTACGACAACGGCAACAAAGGTGGCTTCGCGGGCTCGCAGCCGGTCTCCGAAGCGCAGAACTTCCGCTGTGCGTTCAACCCGACGCCCGGGGCCCAGAACAAGCCGGAAGAATGATTGCCACCATCGATCGTCGGCGTACGAGGACGCTCGTGGTGACGTTCGCCGCGCTCGCGTTCGCGCTGCACGCCCAGCTGGCTCGCGCGGTGATCCTCCCGGCCGTCACGATCGAAGGACCCAGCGAGGAAATCGTCGGCTTCGGCGGCGTCGCGATGGCTGAAGACGGCACCGGCGGGCTGGTGTACCTCAAGCGTGTCGATGGCGTCGCGCACGTGTTCGTCTCGCGCTATGTCGCCGGACACTGGCTCGCGCCGATCCGCGTCGATACCGAAGAGTCCTTCGCCGCCGGCTCCCCGCGCATCGGCGCGGCGGACGGAGGCGAGCTCGTGGTCGTCTGGGCCACTCCGTTTGCCACGGAGGACGAGAAACCCGTGGATGAGCTGCTGGGCGCCACGCTGGGTCCTGGTGGGAGCGCGTTCGGCAAAGCCACGATCGTCGACCCCGACATCCGCGAAGGGATCGAGACGAGCCCCGACCTGGCGATGAGCTCGACCGGCCAGGCCGACGTGGTCTACCGAGTCGTCGAAGAACAGGGACGTGCCACGCTGCTGCGATCTGGCGACGTGATCGAGCAGGTTCGGGTCGCGCACTTCGACGGCGAACGCTGGACCAGGCTGGGAGTGGTCAACCGCGAGCTCGGGATCTCGATGCGCCCGCCGACCGAGGACAATGCCCCGCAGATCGCGATCGGCCCGACCGGCACCGGCATCGTCGTGTGGCAGGAACCGGAACTCGACGGTGTCGCGCGCATCTGGGCGCGGCGGCTGTTCGGTCAGAGCCTCGACTACGTGATGCCGGCCAGCGCCACGAGCTTCGGTGCGGCGCCGATCAACGAAGACGCCGACGCGCCGAGCGTGGCCTTCACGCGCCTGGGTCAGGCGGAGGTCGCCTATCGCCAGGACGCCGGTCCCGGCTCGCCACTGCCGGGGCCACGCATCTTCGTCAACGACCTGCCCAACGGCGAAGCGGCGAGTGGCACCGAGTTCGCCGGCGCGATCGTCGCCGATTCCTCCGTGGCTGGGGGCAAGGGGGCTTTGATCGGTCCGCCGAGCATCGACCTCGACGAAAAAGAATCACTGCGCCTGCTGTATGACGCCAACGGCACCCCGCGCGTGGTCGAGGGCACCGACCTGGGACTTTCCGGGACGTTCTCGCTGGGGCCGCCCTTCGTGCAGTCCAAGGAACAGCAGGAGCACAGCGAAGTACCGTCCGCGACGAGCGTCATGAACCCGGAAGGAGGAGGCGTCTCGGCGTGGCCGAGCGCGGACCCCAGCGGCGCGCCCGCGGTGGCGGTCCGCGAGGACTTCCCGGACGGCGCGGTGCAGACGGGCTTGATCAGCGGCGCCGCCGGCGGTCCGATCGGCGAGCTCGCCGTCGGGCGCTCGAACCTGGGAGACGGGCTCGTGGCCTTCCAGCAGGGGCCGACCGGCGACGCGTCGATCGTCGCCGCACAGGTGAGCGCGCCGCCGGACACATTCGTCGTGAGCGTCCCCAAGGGCTGGCTTAAGCCGTCCCAGGCGTTGATCAAATGGCTGCCGGCGGCGAGCGCCAACGGGCCGCTGACCTACACGGTGGTGCTGGACGGCCACGTGCTAGCGACGCCCGCGGGCGCGACCTCCCTCGCGATCGATCCCCGCGACCTCGGCACCGGCGTGCACGAGGTGCAGGTGCTCGCCACCGACGCCTACGGGCAGTCCACGCTGACGTCGCCGTCGAAGCTTGAGATCGACGGCGCGCCACCGGTGGTGAAGATCGCCAGGGCCATGGGCGGTGACGGCGTGACGGTTAGCGTCAGCGACGCCCAGTCGGGCCTGGACGTGCAGGCGGTCAAGGTCAGCTTCGGCGACGGCACGCGCGCGGGCGGTCGCACGGTGTTCCATCACCGCTACGCCCGGGCCGGCTCCTACACGGTCGTCGTCAATGTCCGCGATAACCTCGGCAACCGCGGCACGGTTCGCGAGCGCGTGAGCGTGCGATGAGGCGTCTGATGGTCCTGTCCCTGTGCGCCGCATCGCTGCTGCTGACGGTCGCCGTGTCGGCGCGCGCCGATGTGTTTGGTCCGATCTCGCTGGTGTCCGATGAGGACGTGCTCGTCGGTGGCCAATGTGAATCGTGCGAACAGGCCGGCTACGCTCACGACCCAGCGATCTCCGGGAACGCCGAATACGTCGCGTTCGACGGCTACTTCGATGGCCAGACGGGCGTCTGGCGACGAGACCTGAGAACGGGAGAAGTTGATCCGGTGGCAGTCGGCGCGCCGGGGACGCCTGCAGGCAGCGCTGAGCTTCCCTCGATCAGCGAAACCGGTCAGTACATCAGCTTCACGACGCGTGCGGCGCTGTCTCCGGATGACACGAATCTGGGCCCCGACGTGTACGTGCGCAACATGGACCTCAAACCGACGCAAGGTGGGGCGTTTGTCCTCGCGTCGGCCGTGAACGGTTCGACACAGGGCCTGACCTACGCATACCCGCAACATGAACAGAGAGAAGAAGAAGACTATGGCGCGATGGCGGCTGGGCGCTCGGCGCTGACCGCCAACGGAGAAGAAGTCGTATTCGTGACGACCGCTGCTTCTGATCTCGAGGGCGAAGCAACGCCCGAAACCCCTCCGCTGGAGGTGGCGGTTCGCAACATGCGGACCCACGCCACGAAGCTTGTCAGCGTCGAGTACGACCCAGCGACAGGCAGGCCCGTGATCGGGGCAGGCGGCAGACCTGAGCCGGTGCCCATGCGCACAGAAGGAAGCAAAGTATACGGTGCCGTCTACACCAGCGGTGGGATCCCCATCTTTCGCCTACCGGAACCATACCATCTAGCGGCCCAGGTTCCAGCCTCGATCAGCGCAGACGGATCGGCCGTCGCATGGCAGGCCCAAGATGTGGGCGAACAGGCTCCGACACTCTCGGGCGAATCGCTGCTGCCCCAATACAGCGAACCGCTGTGGCGGCGAATCGAAGAAGGCGAAGAAGATCCTACGCGGCGGGTGACCGGGGGCTCGGATCCGACTGACAAGGCGTGCATTGCGAGCGGCGAGCCTGCTCTGCCCACAGAACCCTCGCCAGCCGGTCCATGCCAGGGGCCATTTCGGACCAACACCGCATTCGGCACCTGGGACGGGGTCGAAGACGACGTCGTGCCGCGGCTGAGCGAAGATGGCGAAAAGGTCGCGTTCATCGCTGACACGCCGCTCGTCTCGCTTGGCAACGACTTCGGCCTGGGGCCCGGCGAAGGTAGCAGTGATCTGTATGTCGCCGACATGCAGGAAGGGCTGTCACGCGTGCAGGCGCTCACGCCGCTGACTGAGCAGGCCAGCGGCCAAGGGGAAATCGCGCCGTCCGGTCCGATCATGGATTTTGCGATCTCTCCGGGAGGCACCGAGGTCGCCTTCACGACCCAGCGCACCATCTTTCCGCTTGGCTCGCCAGCGTTCGTGAGCGCTCCTGCGGCCGTGCCGGGCTTGGACGAACTGTTCGATGTCGATCTGACCAATGACACGCTGACGCGCGTCACCCACGGCTACGAAGGCGGCGCCAGCGAACATCCCCACGCGCCCTCGCGGAATGAAGACGAGTACATAAGACCAGCAGATGGCGCCCTATCGCCGTCCTTCTCCAAGGACGGCGACTACCTGGCCTTCTCCTCGACTGCGTCGAATCTTGTCTTCGGCGACGGCAACACGCCGCCCCTGGGACGGGAAACAGGGGGCGATGGCAGCGACGTGTTCGTCGCACAGCGCGAACAGTTCAACTTCGCCTCCGCGCCGCAGGTCATCTCGCCGGCGCCCCCCAGCCCGCCGCTTGCGCCGCAGCGGCAGCTGTGGGCGACGGCGGCCTCACTCGAGAACGGCAGTGTGCGCCTATACGTGGAGGTCCCCGGTGCCGGGACGCTGCACGCGGTGGCAAGCGGCGCGGTGGCAGTTCGGTCGGCCCATTCCGCACGCAGCGACCGCCGCGCCAATCGAGGCAAGGCCGCGAGCGGACACGCGAGGATCGCCATCCTCGACCGCGACGTCGCCACGACCACGCTCGCCGCTGGCGCGGACGCCGGTGGCGTCGTGCCGCTAACGCTCACGCTGGCCCCGAGCTACCGGTCTCTCGCTGCGCGCTCGGGCGGCTTCACGGCGAACGTGAGCATCGCGTTCACGGCGCCGGGGCAGCCGGCTTTGCATACGAGCATCGCTGTGTCTTTCGTGCGCAAAGCCGCGAGGAGCTCGCACGCCAAGGCCAGCTCACGCTCCAAGGCTCGAGGACGCACGAGCCGATGAGGTTCCCTCGGACTACGCTGCTGGTGTTCCTCGCGCTGTTGCTGTCGCTGGCCTGTGGATCGCTCGCGACGAGCGCGGGCGCCGAAGGCCTCAAAGACGAGGACGGGGCGGAATGGCGCCTGGAACAGCCGGCGCCGCCGGAACCGCCCAGCGGCGTCGAACCGGCAAGCGTCCCGATCGGACTCGGCCAGGTCAGCGACATCGAGTTCTGGGCACCGAACCGTGGCGCGTTGATCACGGCCGGCAACGGCAGCACCGTTCCCCCCGGGGTGTGGGTGTACAACGGCGCCTGCGAAGGCCAAGGCGCGTCCGCCTCGTGCGCGAATGGCTGGCATGAGCTCTCGATCAAGTGCGGTGCCGCCGACGCCGCCGCACGCAACGCGATCCTCGTCGGAAGAGGGCGCATCGTCTGGACCGGCCCAGACGAATTCTGGACGATCTCCGACGGTCGACCAGGGCAGGCGGCCAGCTCGAACGGGACTCTGCCGCCACTGGAAGACGACACGCTGTGCCGATTCGCGCTGAACGCGCAGACTCCGCCGACTCACGAGCTGGAAATAGCCGACTCGTATGCCTCGCTCGCCTTCCAGTCGAACTCCTATCAGGCGATGGGCGCGGCAGCGTGCACGGAACCGTCCGATTGCTGGTTTGGTGGCGAAGTGCTGCCCGCGCCGCAGATCGGCGCATTTCAGCTGCACTGGGATGGGCGCACGCTGACGCCGGAACCGTATCTCTCCGAAAGCCACAGCATCGGAGACATGGCTGCCTTCGAAGGGCAGGTGTTCGAGAGCCTGCGACTGGAGCCGGAACAGCCATTTCTGAAAAAAGAAGGGGGCGTGGGCGAATTGCCTGCCCTGCATGCGATCGGTTCCGAAGGAACCTCCCAGGCAGTCGAAAAACTGCCGCTGCTGGCGCCCGGCGAGTTCGCGGAAGCGCTGGACTTCCTGCGTCTGAGCTCAGACGAGCCGCACTCGAGCGAACCGCCGTATGCGCTCACTCCGGAAGCCGGCGATGCGCTGTGGGCCGCCGGCGGCCCACAGGAAACGCCACGTGGGTCCAGCGAAGCCGGGGTGACAATCCTGCGCTACTCCAAGCTCCAGCACTCCAAGGAAGCGGGCCACTACGTGGAAGAAGGCGCCCCCCGCTGGACCCAGGTCGTCGGCCCATGTCCGTCTGTGGCCGATAAATGCGAACCGGAACCGCCGAAGCTCGACCCTTTCCCGCATCAGGTGGTTGACGCGATTGCTGCCGAGCCTGATACGGACAGCGCGTGGATCGCGCTCAACTCGCAGGAAGTCACGCTCGCGCAAAGCCCGACCGCGGAGGCGAGCATCGCGCGCCTGTCCGCGGAAGGCGCCATCTCCGACGAGCTGCAGCTGCCTGCCAGCGGCGAACAGCACAGCGCCAAGGGCGCCGCGGAACGGATCGTCTGTCCTGCCGTCCACGATTGCTGGATGGTCACAAGCCAGGGTTGGCTCTTTCACCTCAGCACCGCGGAAGAACGCGATGATCCCGACCCCAACGGCGACCCGGCGTTCTCGGGCGGCTACTTGATCACGCAACGTCCAGCGGACGAAGGCGTGCCCCAGGAGACGCCCGACACGCTGACCGAAGAAGACGCCGCGCCCGAAGTGACGGCGCCGTCCCAGGGCGGGCCGGTGAAGGCGGTACCGACCGAACAGTTCGCCGCCGTCACCGTGCCACTGCTTTCCGATCTGCACACGCGGCTGCTCCACGGCACGACGCTCGAGCTGAGCTTCCACCTCTCGGTCAAGGCTCGGGTGCGTCTGCTCGCCAAGCGTCACTCACGCGTCGTGGCGAGCACTGCGATACGTACGCTGAAGGCGGGCAACCGCAGCCTGCTGCTGCAGTTGAACGTTCATCGCTGGCCGACCAAGCTCGACCTGCAGACACACCCGCTCGCTCCGCTGAAAACGGTCTCCACCCGCGAATCTGGCGCGGAAACCGACACGGTCGCGAGCTCGCTGGCGTTTCCCAACACACGCGGGTCCTCGCAAGCAGGCCTGCTCGGATCGGGACTGCTGCCTTGAGCACGCCCGCAATGGTCGCGGGCCGGCGGCGCCGGCGTCTGCTGGGCGTGCTCGCGCTGGGCGCGCTCACGCTCATCCTGCTTGGCGGCGTGCCGGGATCTGGCGGCACCTCCCCGGCTGCCGGGCAGTCAGGCGGCGGTGGCGAACCCAAGCCCTACAGCGACGCCTCGGTTCCGGCGCACGACGTGACGATGGTCGGCGCATCGCCAGAAGAGGCAAAGGACGAGACATGGGGCATCGGGGTGGAGAAAGGAGCGTCCGCGCTGGTGCGCTACACGCCCGAAACGGGCTGGTCGCTCGGACCCGCGCTGCTCGCCGCCGGCGGCCAGCCGCTGTCCGGATTTCAGCTCGACCATCCGGAGGCGGCGATCTACCCGTTCCCGAACCCGCTGTCAGGCCAGATGCTCGCGAACGGCAGCGGCGTGCTTGCGGGCACGATTGAAAACGGAGCGGACCCGGTGCTGCTGGTGCGAAACCCCGGGGGCGCCTTTCAGGAGACGGCCCCGCTGCCCACAGCAGGCGAAGTCGCCCTGCAGAAAGGCGAACGCCTGCTCGGACTCGAGCGCGCGCCTATGGTCGCCGCGCTGGGCGAATCGGATGGACACACCGGTGCGTTGGTGGCGCCCGTCAACGAAGCCGGCGGCAGCGAAGACCGCGTGCTGCACTGGGACGGCGAAAGCTGGTCGAGCGAGCCGATCGAGATTCCCGCAGCCAGCACGGAAGAATTCCACGTCCTCGGGATGGCGAGCTCCTCCGAAGCTGCCAATTCTCCGGAAGACGCATGGCTGCTGGCTCGACTGGCCTCGTCGCACTACCCCGAGGGGTCGGTCGCGCTGTTTCGTCGCCATCTGGGCAAGGGCGGCGAACCGACGACATGGCGACCGGTGGTGGTCAAAGCCGGTGGCGAAGCTGGCGAACCACTCAGCGTTCCCACCGACGAGGTGGGCAAAGAAGCGCCCTTCACCGTGCCCCCCCGCTACCAGTCCCAGGTGCTCACGGCGACCCAGGAAGGTGTTTGGATCGATGGCGATCGCTCCGATGTGAAGGCGTCTACGACGATGTTCTTCAAGCCAGAAGGCGAAGAACCCATGGGTGAGATCGTGGCATCGTGGTGCAAGCTGCCCGAAGGCTCGGAAGGGATCCCGTCCTGTCAACACGAACTTCCCGAAGCGCTTGCACCGGTCCGCGTGCGCAGCTTCGCGTGGGCGAGCCCCTCGATTCCAGGAGGCCTCGGGGAACGGGTCATCACGGGTTTTCCGGACGGCGTCAGCCTGCGCCTGCGCGGTGCGGAATTCAAGCGTGTTCTCGCGCTCGGAGGCGGACCCAGCTCGCGCTCTGAAGACGTCGGCGGCACCTTCGGCTCGGCCTTCTCGAGCCCGAGCGAGGGCTGGCTTGGCCAGGAACGGCTGCCCGTGCACCTGACGACCGAAGCGGTGGCCAGTCGCCTCGCCCCGTGGCCCGTGTCCTTCAGGCACGCGCTGCTCGCGCTCGCGCCGGCGCCGGGGGAGCCCGTCGGCTCGGAAACCAGCGAAGTGCTCGCGGTCGGCGATCTCGGCGAGGTGGCACGCTTCGAGCCGGGTAAGGGCTGGCTTCCCGAAAGCCTGCTCGGACCGGGCGGAAAACATGAAACGCCGCTGCTGCGTGCCGTCGCCTGGCCGACGCCCTCGCGCGCCTACGCAGTGGGGGATCTCGGACAGATGTGGCTGTGGCGTGGCGAAACGGGTCTCTGGGAATCAGATCCCGCGACGCCGCAGAACTTCCGGGGCAACCTGCTCGGCATCGCATTCGACCCGAGCGAACCGGCGCGGGGATATGCGGTCGGGGAGAGCGGAGTGCTCCTGCGCTACGGCAAGACCTGGACGCAGGAACCGGCGGAAGCGCTACCCGAAAAGGTGGTGGGGGCGAGCTTCACCTCGATTGCGTTCGCGGGCAGCGAAGCGATCGTCGCCTACCGCAAGCTGATCCCATCGACTGAAAGCTACGAAGGAGGGTTGCTCGTCAACGACGGCTCCGGTTGGCACGTCGACGAAGGCGCTGCCGCGGCGATGCGAGCGACCGCGCCGTGGGCGGTCGCGGCGCTGCCCGACGGCGGCGCCGCGTTCACGACCGATGACGGGCGGATCTTCGAGCGCCAGGCTGCCAGTGAACCCTGGCTGGAAACGCCGACGCCCTATCCCGGCGAGGGCTCGCCCGGATCGATCGCGCTGTTCCGCGAAAACGGGGCCCTGCGGGTGGTCACGGTCGGCAGCGTGCCGCTGCACGAAATCGCGAGCGTCGAAAGCGAATCGGCCGCGCCGCCGGGGTTTCCGCCGACGCTGATCAAGCCGTACCCGCTCGAATCCAATCAGGAAAAGGGAGTGCTGCGCCAGACCGCCACCGGCTGGAGCGATGAGGAGCACGAACTGAACGACGTCAAAGAAGCCGAAGGCGAATGGGCTGAATACGACACGGTCTACCAGCCCGATCCAGTTGCGGCGGTCCTGCTCAACTCGACGGGCACGCAGGGGTGGGCCGTGGGGGGCATAGCGGACAACGACTCGGGCGGCGGGCAGATGAACACCGCCGACGTATGGCGCTATCCAGCCGGCGGGGGGGAAACGCCCCTTGGCGTCGGCTCCGCACCGATATCGACCGCCGCTGTGGCCACATTCGCGATCGGCGGCGGGTCGCAGTGCGTGGCGCCGTGCGCGGCGCGTGCAGAAGCGAAGCTCGGGCCTGACGTGTGGCTGAGCCACGCGCTCGGGACGGCCGCTGCGATCTCCCCGCGACCGCGGGCGTTCCTCTACACGGGTCCGCGGGTCACGACCGGCAGGACCGCCGGTCCGGCGACGATTCCGATTCCTTATGAACGAGAGCTTGACCGTTACGCGGAAGTACTTGGCGAAAGCCCGATCCCGGCGTATGCGGCCGCCTCGCCTACCGACCTCGACCAAACGCACAGCGAGAACGCCTTCGAGCAGACGTTCGGCAGCTACCCGTTCGCGGGGCCACGGTGCGAAACAGAAGGTTGCCAGTCCTCTTACTACGTGGAGGAAACCAGCGGCGCGGCCGGCGGGGACGTGCGCGTGGTGGTGCTCGACGGCAGCGAGCATGGCGAAGTCGCCGCGGCCCAGGTGGAATGGCTCGAAGCGAAGCTGGAGGAAGTCGAAGGCAGGGAGCCGGCGATCGTCGTGGGCGACGCTGACCTTCCCGCCCAGATCGCAGCGGGCGGTAATAGTCGGGCGGGCGCCGAACGGGTTGTCAAAGCGCTCGAAAGCGGTCATGCCTCGGCGTACTTCTTCGACTCCCCCGAACAGAACGTGAACTTCACCCTGCGTGCGAGCACGCACCCGGGCGAACCGCCGCTCATAGCCTACGGCTCCGGAACACTCGGCTACCTCAACTCAACCAGCCAGGCAGAAAGCGACTTCATCGGCGCTAGCGGCTTCCTGCTGGCTGAAGTGGGGGCGCTCGACTCGTACAAGCTCGCCGAAGTCAAAGTAAAGCTGATTCCCGACATCGGCGAACTGGCCTTGGAAGCCGAGGAAGGAACGCTGCTGCGCCGCAGTCAGGCGGCGCTGTTCAGCGCGCTAGCGCGCCGTCCGCGTTCGGGCGACAACGCAGCCAAGGGCTCGACGACCCCGCTCACCGACCCCTACATCCCGATCCCAGCAAACTGCGTCGGGATCACCTGCGCAGAGGGCATCTTCCCGGAATACGAATTCATCTCCTCGAACGTGAAGATCGGCAACTTCGTAAAGCAGAACCTCGCGCTTGAACCAGACGGTCGCGAGCCCGAGTACGAAGCCGACGGCAAGCCACTGCAAGAACCGCAGAGCGGATCCAAGTCGAGCCTGTTCTGTGCCTTCAACCCCGGGACGACGATCGTAACGATCAAGGCCGGTGGCCTGTCGGCCTCGCTGCCCGTGACCGTCGAGCAAGGAAGCGCACGCCAGCCCTGCGGCACGGTGCCCGCAGAAGCGCAGCCGAGCGTGCAGCAAACCGCGCCCGCGCCAGCTCCACCGCCGGCGCCGGCGCCGGCATCGGCGGCGCCTGCGTCGGCACCGCCACCGGTGCCGCTCCCGCCGCCGCCGCCGCCCGTGGCTGTGGTCGCGCGACCCGCGGTTCGTCCGGTGCCGCCGCCGATCACGTTCTTTGCGCAGCCGGCGCTCACGTCGTTCGTGCCGGGGTTCGTGCCGCCACCCGTCCCACAGCCGGCCCGCCCGACACCGCCGAGCGGGACCTCCGCGGTCGAGGCGGTCGAACGTGAAGAAGAGGAGGAGTCGGCAACCGAGTCCGTGAGCAACCAGGCCGTGGCCTACCGCGCGCCCGAACATGAGCCGGCTCCCGCGTACATCCTCGGCGTCATCGTCCTCGCCGCGCTAGCCGGGGCATCGATTCGCGGACGTCCGGGTCGCCGCGGCCGCGAGGTCCGGATCGCGCCGGCGACGATCTCGGCCACGCGCTCTCAGCGCCAGATGACGTCCCGTCGCGGGCCACCGCGCTGAGGCGTTCGCCGTTCACGTGCGGTTCACGGCTTTAAAACACGATCCAGATGACGAAGCGCCAGTCTCTTGAACATGACGTCCACATCTGGACCGCAGCAGAGCGCTCGTGTCGAGACGATAAGGCCATCGTGCGCCGCGACCGCCCGCAGCATTTCTGAGTCTTCCGTACGCGACAAGATCGGAGCATGATGTCCCACGCCGCAACCGTCCTTCGACGCCTCGTAGTCGTGCTGACGGGGGCGCTCCTCGTGGCCGCAGCGACCACTGCCGCCGCCCAGGCGAGCTACGGTGAAATCGGGCGCTTCGGCGGGGTGAGGGGCACAGAACCCGGTCAGTTCGAAGCGAGAGAAGCGGCTGCCATCGGCGTCGACCCAGGAACCAACAGCGTGTTCGTGGTCGACATGCCCGACGAAGAAAACGAATTCCGGATCCAGAAGTTCGAAGATATAGGTGGCAAATACCAGGTGGTCGCATCCGCGAGATTCAAACCGGTGGACGACGAACTGGGGAAGGGCGAAGAAAATCTCGACACGGTCGATGGCGTCGCGATCGACACCAAACTGAAACGCCTGTACGTGCTCGCCAACGAGCCACGCAGCGAAAAAAAGACCACGATCGATGTCGAAGACGAAGCCGCGGCGGAGCTCTTCGCGTTCTCGACCGAACAGGTCGGCACGAGCCTCGAACCGGCTGTGCCGGGCGATAAGGAAGGTCTGCTCGCAAGCACGAAAGTCCTGAAGCCGCTCTCGAACAAGCAGGGAGAATCGCTGCTCGAACCGAACGGCATCGCGGTCGATCCCGCCAACGACGACGTGATCCTCCTCGGGAAAGAAGAAAACACCAAATTCGAATCACTCACCGCTCTAGAGCAGGTCACCGACACCGGGACGCTCGGGTCGCGCTGGGTCGACAAAGACAACTACTTCGAAGGCGAAGCCAACTCGCCGGCGGTGTCCGCCAGCGGCGATATCTACGTCGACGATGGGTTCGGCCACGAACTCGGCGTCTCCGAAATCGCCGAAATCCCATCGAGCTTCAACGACTCGGTCGGACCGAAAGCGCTTCCCGGGACCGTCTTCCGCGAAGCCGAAGAAAAGCTTACGGTCTTCCCTGGAGAACCACCGACCGAATTCGGCGGAAGCCTCTCGATCGGACCGGAAGGCACGATCTACACCAAGGCAGGCATCAAGCAGCAGATAGAAGGACAGCCGGAATTCGCATATCCCGGTGTGATCGAGTTCAACGAAAAAGGCGAAGAGGAAGGATGGACCGGTGGTCAGAGCGCCGCTTCCGGTGGCGGCAAATGCACCATCAGTGAGACTCCGGCCGCACAGATAGCGGCCGGCAGCGGCCACGATGTGTTCGTGTACTCCGACAACCTGGAAGCACCCACGATCATCGAGTTCGGACCCGGCGGCACCGGGTGCCCGGTCGGCAGCGTGACTGCGCCGGTCGCGACGGTCAACAACCAGCTCGTCCTCGAAGAAACCAAGATCCCGATCGCCGACAGTGTGACTCTGTCCTCGACGCTCAGGCAGGCGAACGCGCTCAGTGTGGAATGGGAATTCGGCGACGGCGCAAAGGCGACGGTCAGCACGCGTGAGGGGCAGAAGACCGAAGTGACGCACCAGTTTGTCGAGGCCGGCCCGCTGACCGTGACCGAGAAGATCCACACGGACGACCTGCAGACGCCTGAACTGGTCGTGACGCGCAAAATCAACATCCAGCCGCCCGAAGCGGTCACCGGCACGCGTGCCGAAGTCGAGCCGGGCGTCACAAGGACCACCGCGAAACTCGCGGGCACGGTTAACCCCGAGGGCGTCCCCGTGAGCGAATGCTACTTCGAATACGGCACATCCACCTCGTACGGATCGAAGGCCGCGTGCGTCCCGGGGACGCTCGGATCGGGAACGGCGCCCGTGGCAGTGTCGGCTTCGCTCGCCGGGCTCGCGGAAGGGACGCTGTATGACTATCGGCTCGTCGCGAAGTACGTCGGCGGGACCAGCGACGGCGCGAATCAGACGTTCTCGACGCTGCCTGCACCGACCGCAACAACCGGGGCGGCGTCCTCGCCGACCGGACAGACCACCGCGACGCTGAACGCGACCGTGAATCCCGGCGGCGTGGCGGTAACCAAATGCGAATTCCTCTACGGCAAGTCGACGTCCTACGGATCAAGCGTGCCGTGCTCATCTCTGCCGGGATCCGGTACGAGCGCCGTGCCGGTGTCGGCGAGCTTGACAGGTCTGACCGCGAACACGACCTATCACTTCGAGATCGTCGCAAGCAACGCCGGCTGGACGAGCGAAGGCAAAGACGAAAAGCTCGTGACGGCTCCGGTGACCAGCGGTGGTGGCGAACCCCCCCCCACGACGACCACGACCACCGCGACCACCACCGGTACGCTTGAAGTGCTGCCGAGTACGACTGTGCAGCAGCCAGCGCCAGACGTCACCTTGGTTGGTGGTGCTGCGTCGGTCAGCTCGGCGGGCGCCTTCACGTTGAAGGTCAGCTGCCCGACAGGTGACACGAGCTGCACGGGAACGCTGACCGTCAAGACGCTCAAGGCGGTCGTCGCCAGCGTCGGCCACGGTGCCAAGAGCAAGGCGGCGATTCTGACGCTTGCGACGGGCGCGTTCACCGTGGCCGGCGGCCAAGTGAAGACGGTGACGCTGCACCTGTCCTCCCCGGGGCGGACGCTCTTGGCGCACGCGCACGTCTTGAGCGTACGCGTGACGATCCTCGCGCACAACACTGCTGACGCGACGCATACGGGCACGGCCACGGTGACGCTGCGCCCAGCCAAGCCCGCCGCCAAGCACCACCACTAGCCCAAAGTCCGGGCTAGTCCCGGTGTCCGCGCTGCGGGCCCGCGCGGGCTGATGGAAATGGGGATGATCGGGATGTCGCCCGTGACGCCGATCTCTCCCTGGTGCTCCTGAGCCCGAGGCTAGTCTGGCGTGTGGGTCTCCCCGGACCTCCGGACTGTTGCCATGAGCACGCCTGTCAGATTCGCCAGTTCTCAGAGGCCCCTGGGCGACGATTCTGTTCCTCGGTCCCTTGGGAGGTTTCATGGAGACGGTCGTCGAGCGCCCTGGGGCGCTCGTGGCGGAGTTTCAGACGACGGTCACGGGGCTTTTGACGTTGCGCGACTGGCTGGCTGCGCACGGGGTGACGCAGGTCACGATGGAGGCGACCGGCGTCTACTGGAAGCCCGTCTGGGCGATCCTTGAGGACGAGTTCGAGCTGCTGCTGGTCAACGCGCGTCATGTCAAGCAGGTCCCGGGTCGCAAGACCGACGTCTCAGACGCGGTGTGGATCTGCCAGCTCGCCGAGGCGGGGCTGTTGAAAGCGAGCTTCGTGCCGCCCAAGCCGATCCGTGCGCTGCGCAACCTCACGCGCTATCGCAAGACCCAGATCCAGGAGCGCGCGCGGGAGGCCAACCGGCTGCACAAGGCGCTTGAGGACACCGGGATCAAGCTCGACTGTGTCGCCTCGGACATCCTCGGCGTCTCCGGGCGGGCGATGCTCGACGCGCTCATCCAGGGCACTACCGATCCCGGGGTGCTGGCCGACCTGGCCAAGGGTCGCCTGCGCGCCAAGATCCCGGCGCTCAAGGAGGCCCTTGAGGGTCGCTTCGATCAGCTGCACGCCGTCTGGATCGGGGCGATCCTCGCGCACATCGACTTCCTGGACGAGCAGATCGCTTCACTGACCGAGACGATCGGGGGGCAGATCGCCCCTTTCGAGTCAGCCGTTGAGCTCCTGTGCACGATCCCCGGCGTTCAACGGCGCACCGCCGAGAGCATCCTCGCTGAGCTCGGCACCGACATGTCGGTGTTCCCCACCGCCAAGCACCTGGCGTCCTGGGCGGGCCAATGCCCCGGCAACGACCAGTCCGCCGGCAGACGCCGCTCGGGCAGGACCCGCAAGGGATCGAAGTGGCTCGACTGGGCGCTGGAGGAGGCTGCGCTGGCGGCTACGCGCACCAACGACGTCTACCTCGCTGCTCAGTACCAGCGGCTACGGCCGCGCCGCGGCCACAAGAAGGCCCTCGGAGCGGTCAAGCACTCGATCCTCTGCACCGTCTGGCACACGCTCAGCACCGGCGAGCTCTACAACGACCTCGGCGGGGACTACTTCCGCAAGCGCGACCCCCAACGCACCACCAAACGCCTCGTCGCCCAGCTCGAAGCGCTCGGACACACCGTCACGCTGCAGGAGGCGGTGGCTGCCTGAACGTTATTTTCCTGTCAGAGAGGCGGCTCGCCAACGATCTGCGCACGCTGGGCGCGCCGCGTGACGCGCCCAGAGTAGCGTCAGGTCGGCGCGCGCGGCTCGGCATGCGGCCGTGGGATGGGGGGCGTGCGGGACGCACCGTCGCTGGCTGCGCGCGTCAGCGCTTGCGCCGCTCGGCGTGAGGACCGCAAATGTGACCAAGCTGTGAACCGATGTGACCAGCTTGAGAACGGCTTGTGACCAGCCTGTGACGATCGGGGTCAGAAACGGCAGTGTCACGGCTCGGCAACCTTGTCAACGCCTGGTCTGAGCAAAGTGGGCGGCGGGAGCGGATGCTCCCAGTCATTGTCGGCCAGAGGGGCGGAGTTTCCCGCGGTCGGCAAAAAACTGCTGACCAGGAGGTAGTCACGCAATGAAGTCTCTATCCCCACGCCGCAGCATGTCGGCGTGCGTTCTCGCGGCGGCGGCGACAGCCGCCCTCGTGGCGCCCGGCGCGGCAAGCGCGTCGCTGGGTACCCAGTGCTCAGGTGCGGACATCGGCGCCCAGGGGTCGTCCCTGCAGAAGGTCGCCCAGGAGACGCTCTGGGACCCCGGCTTCAACACGTCGAGCGACAAATTCGCCTGCAGCGGCTCACAGGGCGACAAAAAAGAGCCGACGATCGTCTACAACCCAAGCGGTAGTGGTGCGGGGCTCAGGTCGTGGGGCGCCGAACCGAAAGTCGAATCGGAAATCAACTTCAGCCCGACGAACGCGTTCGTCGGCACTGACGAACCGCCGAACAAAGGCCAGCAGGAAGAAATCCTTAAACAGGAGAGCACGGCCACCGAAGGCACTCTGCTGACGATTCCGGTGGCGCAGGAGTCGGTCGCGATCATCGTCGACCTGCCGGAAGGCTGCACGGCGACCAGCACGGCCGCTCCCGGTCGACTCGTGCTCAGCGACAAAGCGCTGCAGGGTATCTACGCGGGCACAACGACGAAATGGGGCGAACTCACGGAAGGTGGCGACGCACTGACCCCGTCGACCTGTGGGACAGACGCGATCATCCCGGTGGCGCGCTTCGATCAGTCCGGTACGACGCACATCTTCAAGCGTTTTCTCAACCTGATCAACACGGCGGGCCTGACGACGGCCTCCGGTACCGAGACGTGGGGCGAACTGTCCGAAGGCAAATTCAACACCGTGTGGCCGACAGCCGCGAACGTGGAGAAGCCGGCAGCCAAGGGCGGCGAAGAACTCATCAAGAAGGTGGCGGCGACGGCTGGAAGCGTCGGCTACGTCAACATCGCCGAAGCTCGTGTCGGTGACAGCGGTGCATTCGTGCCGCCCACAGGCGGTCCGGGCACGCGCACCTTCTGGGCCGAGCTCGAGAACGGCGCCAAGGGCAGCGGCAAAAAGGAAAAGATCAGCTACTCCGACCCCGCCATCAACGGCGACGTCGCAACGCTCGCGAGCGCGAACTGCGCGAAGACGGCGTACTCGAACGGTGCGAACCCGTTCCCGCCGCCGAGCCTGACGGGTCTGTGGAACGAAGTCACGACGTCGGTGCCGACCGCGCCGTCGCCGTTGAAGGAGAAGGACTACGCCCTGTGCGGACTCACGTACGACCTGGCGTTCACGGAGTACCACCTGCTTGAAGGCAAGGGTGCGACGCTGGAAGAGGCTACGGCCGTCAACAACTTCCTCAGCTTCGTCGCAGACAAAAGCGGTGGACAGGCGTTGGCCCATGGCGACGACTACGAAGCTCTGCCGAAGGCAGTGGCCTCGAAAGTCGTGACCGGAGTCGCGACGATTGGGTTCTAAGCCGGAAGCCTTGCGTCGCTGCGGCGACGGAAGCTGAACCCGACAGCGGTTCGCAGTTCGCGGCCGGATCGTCCCAAGGATGGGGCGGTCCGGCCGCTTTGCGTTTGTCTGGGGGCGTGGCGCGATCATGGAGATCCAAGAAACGGCTTTGCGAAGCCACTTTGCGGCCCGCGAGCCGGTGGCACGGCACGGTCTCAGCGGTTCACAAGAACGCGACATCCCCCACCGAGAATGTGAGGAATACTTCCGCCGGGAGCTTAGAAGCTCTGGGAATGGAAATCTGACGATCCGGAGGTACTCAAGTAATGAAGGTCCTTTCCGCGCGCCGACTACGACTGATACCGGCGTGCATCATCTCGGCAGCCACGGTGGCTGCCATGGCTTCGCCCGGCGTGGCGAGCGCAACGCTCGGCACGCAGTGCTCGGGCGCCGACATCACGGGTCAGGGTGCGGCGGTGGAGAAGGTCGCGCAGGGCATCTGGACCAGCAACTTCAATACCTCGGGCGATAAATTCGCCTGCGACGGCTCACAGGGCGACAAACTGAAACCGACCGTGACCTACGACTCGACCAGCAGCGGTGCGGGGCTGCGGTCGTGGGGGGCTGAATTCAAAAGCGAATCCGAAATCAAGTTCGGTCCGACGAACGCCTATGTGGCGACGGCGGAAGCGCCGAACTCCACTCAGCAGGGCGAGATCCTCAAACAGGAGAGCACGGACACGCCGGAAACCCTTCTGACAGTTCCCGTGGCTCAGTTCTCGCTCGCGGTCTACGTGGCGCTACCGGAAGGCTGCACGGCGACCAGCACCGCGGCTCCGGGCCGACTGGTGCTCAGCGACAAAACGCTGCAGGCGATCTACGCCGGCTCGATCAAAACATGGGGCGGCATCACCGACGGCGGCGACACCGTCACGGGCGGCGGTTGCGCAGGGGATCCGATCATTCCCGTGGTCCGCGGCGAAAAAGCCGGCACCACGAACGTCCTCAAGAAATACCTCGGCCTGATCAACACTGGGACTCTGGAAACCGCGTCTGGAAACGAGTCGTGGGACGCGCTTTCGGAAGGCAAACTGAACGCGGTGTGGCCGACAGCGCTGACCGGTCTGGTCAAAACGTCGGTCGAAGGTGACGCAGCCGAGGCCGAAAAGGTCGCGAGCATCCCCGTGGGAACGCCCACGGACGGTGCGATCGGCTACTCGAACCTCGCGGAACTTCGCGTGACCAACCTGTTCAGCGGGTCAGGGAACGGGGCAGGCACCTCGAAATTCTGGGTCGAGATCGAGAACGCCGCGAAGGGCAGCGGCAAAAAGGAAAAGGTCAGCTATGCTGACCCCGCGAGCAACGGGGACGTGGCCGCGGCCGGCAGCGCGAACTGCGCGAAGACGGCGTACTCGAACGGTGCGAACCCGTTCCCGCCGCCGAGTCTCGCAGGTCTGTGGAACGAAGTCACGACGTCGGTGCCGACCTCGCCGTCGCCGTTGAAGGAGAAAACATACTCGCTGTGCAACTTCACCTACGTCCTGGCGTTCACGCAGTACCACCTGCTTGAAGGCAAGGGCGCCACGCTGGAAGAGGCTACGGCCGTCAACAACTTCCTGAACTTCGTGGCGGACAAGAACGGTGGAGCGGCGGAGCTCAAAGGCAACGACTATGAAGCGCTGCCGAAGGCAGTGGCCTCGAAAGTCGTGACTGGAGTTGCGACGATCGGATTCTAAGAAGACGAATGTCCGCCCAGGGTCGGGGCGTTTGACCTAGCGGACGGCAGGGCGATGGGGCGGCTGGCCGGCTCGAGCAGATCGAGCCGGTCCGTCGCCCTCTTGCGTAGCGGCGTCGGGCGCAGGGATCGGCCATCACGCCCGCAAGGATTCGCGCCATCGAGGCTTCGCGTGCAGACATTGCGTGGGGTTGACTGGGCGTTTACGATGGCTGCCCTAGAAGGGTCACGAGATTTCGACATCTGTTGCCGTCGTACGGCCCAGAATGTAAGGCCGATGGCGGCAAGCAAGGAGGCGACGCAGGCAATGAGTGTCGAGGCCGGACGAGGGCTTGGACCGGAAGGTCCCTGGGGGTCGGCGCCGTTGTCTGGTTCGCGGGGGTTGTCTGGTTCGCGTGGGTTTTTGGGGTTGGGTGTGGGTCGGCGGTTGGGTGTTGTTGGGGGGATTGCGGAGGTTCGGGGGCCGGCGGCGTGTTTGCGTCGGGATGCGTTGTTTCGGCGGTTGTTGTTGGTGGCGGATGTGGTTGCGGTTGCTGGCGCGTTTTTGTTGACGGTTGAGCTGTCGCGGCGGTCGTTGCAGTTGACGTGGGCTGGGGTGGCTGCGGTGCCGGTGTTGTTGGTGTGCGCGAAGTTGACGGGGTTGTATGACCGGGATGAGTCGTTGTTGCGTAAGACGACGTTGGATGAGGCGCCGAAGT